>PDWJ01000186.1_pt1 | contig 172305 bp, 119 predicted proteins | sample 1430881 | NCBI WGS metagenome assembly PDWJ01 (sample SAMN01162460, study PRJNA174530) | Oral metagenome, whole genome shotgun sequencing project. | biome: Marine environment; feature: Marine mammal; material: Swab sample of the gingival sulcus; isolation source: swab sample of gingival sulcus...
GCCGATGATACTGGGGTTTTGAGCCCTGGGAAAGTAGGACACTGCCAGATTCTCTCTAAAAGCCCTTCACCGCAACCTTCGGTGAAGGGCTTTTTTTATTTCTAAGCGACAGCAAGGGAAACAAAAGAAAAATAAGCCAAAAAGACAAGAGCTTCGCAGAGAACGTGTTTTTTAGATCTATACAGAGTTATAGGAAATACGCCCATATCGGAAAATATACAAACTATCTTAAAAAAAATGCTGGACAAACACGCAACTTCCAAACTTTTTCATACTATATTGCCCATATACGCGTGATAGACTGACTATAGGCTGTTTTTTTAAATGGTGTTCTTATAAAATAGGCAGTCTGTAAAGAAAATAGGCATGCGTTACTGTCATGTCATGCCAATCGCAAGAAAGGAGTTGACAATGAAAAAAACAGGTTTATCCCTTCTGTTTATTCTAATTGGTTTTAGTGTAATTGGAGATGATCATATTGTGTACAATCTGCACACTGATGCTGTCGAAATAATGGGGCAAAAGCAGCCTGCAAACGATGTTGAAATTCATCAATGGTTTAACCAGAAATACGCGGCGGTAAATATGCCTGGCCGGAGATCCGTGGTGGATGCAGATAAAAGTATGTGCTACATCATTTTTGAAGATCAAAAAGCCTATTTGGAAATGCCAATGCCGGTTCAGGTAAAAGATTATCTTCCTCCCCAGGTGGCCCAGTATTTATCCGCTCAGAAAATAGTAGTCCGTGTTACAGAGTTAGATGAAACAAAAGACATACTAGGTGTCAAGTGCAAGACCTATCTTGCCAGTTTTGATATGGGAATGACTAAAATAGACATGAAATTTTATGTGAGTGAGGATGTGCCTTTCGACTATTCGACTTACAGAGATAAGTTCGAGGAGCCCATGTTGCGGCTTACCAAGGAAAACCTGGATGATGCAGCCTTTGAAGAGCTCAAAAAAATGAAAGGTTTTCAAATGGGCTATGAAATGACAGCCGATATGATGGGCACAAAAGTCGTATCAAGGTATGAAGCGGTTAAAATTACAAATGAAGATGCTCCAGTGGGCACTTATTTACCTCCCAAGAATTACAAAAAGCTTGAGCAGTTCCCCATGCCAACTCCTCCGGCTATGCCAAGCCAGGACTAGTTTTCAGTATAAGCGGGAGCTCGTCGGTACGATTGTTTACTGTATTGTGCCGATTATCGCAGGGAACTTGAACTGAATAGGGACTAGGTGATGTTTTTTGAGGGATCTGAAAAGAAAGTTGAAATTAAGTTTAAAGACTCAATTGAACCTTTAAGAGGTAAGCATGCATTTTGGAAGAAGGTCGTGGAAAGATCCAATGCAGATATTTTGAGTGTCTTGACCGGCTCTTCTTGTGATGCTTATCTATTGTCCGAGTCGAGTCTTTTTGTCTACGATTATGCCATCATAATGATCACTTGCGGACAAACATCGCTTATTCATGCTGTTCTCAGTATTCTGGATTCCTTACCTAAAAGCAGTGTGGACTTGTTAGTGTACCAGAGGAAGAACGAAATGTTTCCTCAGCTGCAAACGACTTCATTTCAAGAGGATGCTGAAGCTTTAAACAAGGTGATACCCGGAAAATTACTCAGCTATGGTGAGGATCAAGGTAATCAAATTAAGATATTTCACTCCAATCACGAGTATCAACCCGATAAAAAGGATGTCACCCTGGAAGTTCTTATGCACAACTTAGATCTGGATGTATGTCATTTGTTTTATGCGAACAGACAGACACCCGAATCTATTGCGGCTCAATTGAGTTTGAAGTCCCTGCTGCCAGGCTTTCATTCAGATGATTTTCTGTTCAATCCCTGCGGTTATTCCCTGAACGCCATCAACAAGCACGCCTATTACACCTTTCACGTTACACCAGAGCCCACGCATTCTTTTGCCAGTTTTGAAACCAATTACTATTTTGAAAAATCGCCAAATCAGGTGATCAAACAGATTTTGAACCTGTTTAATCCCGGTCACTTCATGGTGGCGCTTTACGAACCGAAAACCAAACATTATCAGCTGGATCTGGGCATTGATCCAAAATCCGACACCATAGAAGAACTTCAATGTGGATATCGCTTCCATTTTTACAATTATGTATGCAGGTGATTTATGCAACTTTGGATAGAAGAACATCACAGAGATTTTTTAATCAATCAATTTCGAGTGAAACAAACGCTTTTCAGTGGCAAGAGCGATTTTCAGCAGGTGGACATTGTAGAAGCTGTCGGTTACGGGCGTATGCTTTTTATTGACGGTCTGGTTATGGTATCGGAACGAGATGAATTCATTTATCACGATATGATTTCACATGTCCCTCTCTTTTCCCATCCCAATCCCCAAAATGTACTTATCATCGGTGGTGGTGACGGTGGTACTTTGAGGGAAGTTTTGCGACATGACGGTATTGAATCGTGTGTGATGGTTGAAATTGATCCGGTAGTTGTCCACGCCTGTAAAGAGTTCTTACCGCAAACCTCATGTAGTATGACTCATCCCAAGGCACAGGTCCTTATTCAGGATGGGATTCAATATGTGAAAGAAACGGATAAGTGTTTTGACCTGGTTCTAGTTGACTCAACAGATCCCATAGGCCCCGCAACACCTCTATTCGGTGAGGATTTTTATCAAAATGTCTTTCGAATTTTAAAACCAAATGGCATTGTGGTGGCTCAGGGTGAGTCGCCCTATTATGAAATGGAGATGCAAAAAGCCATGTTAAGCCGGTTGGCTAAAATCTTTCCTAAAACCGGTATCTATAACTACTCCAACTTAACTTACCCCGGTGCACTGTGGAGTTTTATCTACGGAACAAAAGGACCATCATTGCGATCGGGAGAATTCAAAGGTAAAATAGAGCAATCAGGTATGACCTGTCAATACTACAACCACGGAATTCATACAGCTGCTTTCCAGTTGCCTTCATTCCAAAAGGAACAACTCTCTGAGTGGTTGCGGGATTGACTTTGGAGTTGATATGAAGGAACCAGAAAACAGATTCGAAGTAATCTATGAACTTCAGATTGAGAAAGGCATAAGTGCCTTTAAAGTTGCTGAGGGTATTTGCCTTGAGCAAACCGTTGAGGTTGACCGGTCTCTTGTCTGTAATTCCTTCATTTCAGATGAAGTCGTAGGCCAGATTGTTAAACTGGAACCCCTGGAAATGGGGAAGTACCGATTAAAAGTATCCTACACATGGGATGTCACTGCGGGCAATATCCCACAATTCTTCAATGTGCTTTACGGCAATATCTCCATGAAGCCCAGCATTAAAGTAGTCGACTTCATTGGAGATCACCCCATGTTTCCTGGTCCTCAATATGGCATCCCAGGCCTGAGAAAAATTTTCAGGGAAATGGATCACCCTCTCCTGTGTTCCGCTATTAAACCCATGGGTCACGATGTTCAGTCATTTGCACATATGGCATACAAAATGGCTCTTGGTGGAATCCACATGATTAAAGATGACCACGGTTTGAACGACCAACCCTTCTGCCCTTTTGAGGAACGCGTGGTTAAAGTCTCTGAAGCAGTCAATAAAGCCAATGCGGAAACGGGTGGGAATTGCATGTATATGCCCAATTTTGCGCCTTCACTTGAAAACTTTGATCATCACCTGGACATTCTGAAACGCAATGAAATAAAAGGTATTCTTGTCTCACCGTTTCTCATCGGTCTCGATCAGTTTCGCTACCTGGCCACTCATGAGTCGTTTATCCTCATGGCACACCCCACTTTCTCCGGCGGGTATCTCATGCACGAAAACCACGGCATGAGACCAGGCTTTTTACTTGGCAAGCTTTTTCGATATTTAGGAGCCGATGCATCGATTTACTGCAATATTGGCGGGCGTTTTTCTTTTGACCTCGCAACATGCAAAGATATCAATACTGAACTTTGGTCTGTGCATCCCAGAATAAAATCGGCTTTCCCTGTTCCTGCAGGTGGCATGACAATGAGTAACCTCGGTCAAATGAAGAAGGTGTATGGAAAAGATCTGATTTTCCTGGTCGGCGGAGCCCTGTTACAATCTGAAGATCTAACAAAAGGGGTTAAAGAATTCAGACGATTGGCCTTTGCCGACTAAGTGAGTTTGAGGATGGAACAACTGGATATCAATGGGAATGTGAGTAAAATATTCAAATCAGAAGGAAGGGGTCGTTGGAGGCACATTCAATCGGAACCCTATAAAAGGGAAACTTCCTCCTATAAGAATGTAACGCGTTTTGAATTAATTGGAAAAAGAGGGGAGAGTCCTCTTTTTCACACTCGTTACTTTGAAATAGAATCCGGCGGTTATTCAACTCTGGAAGTACATCAGCATGAACATGTTGTCTATGTTATCAAAGGATCGGGTTCCGTTCGAATTGGATGCCGTGTCCATGTTGTTTCGGTGGGGGATCTCATCTATATAAGCCCGGGTGATGCCCATCAATTCCTGAATCATACAGAGGAGGGAGCTTTTGGCTTTATTTGTATGGTAAACGCAGATCGAGACAAACCTGTTCCGGTAGCGGGAGGAGAGGCCTGCGCAATCTGTGAATAGCACAGCAAATGGATGACCTTGAACAACCTGTTGGTAAGGCATGAAGAGAGCTTTTGTTCAGGAAGCTGGCAGTTTTCTTTTTATTGAAAAAAAGGAGAAATAATTTTGATTGAAATATTGGGAAAAGGCGGATGGCTTCTAATTCCTATTAGTGTTTGCCTGGTTTTATCTCTGGCGATTACCATTGAACGGTTTGTCAATCTCAGGCTGAGTCTCTTTATCTCAGAGGACAGTTTCAGTAGCATACGCAAAGCACTGGCCCGGAATGATTATGACGCGGCTTTGCAGCTCTGTCGTGTGGAAAATAAACTCTTTAACCGACTTGCCGAAACATTGGTTTTCTATCGTGAAACAGATTCCAGTCAGTTGAGACAGTTGATAATGGATCAGTCCCGCCAGGAAAGTGTTGCACTTGAGAGGTTTTTACCTGTGATGAGAACCATCGCGACAGTCGCACCGCTGCTTGGACTACTGGGCACTGTTACAGGCATGATTAAGGTTTTCCAGACACTCTCTCTCGTGGGTGTTTCTCAAGCACAAGGCTTGTCGGGCGGTATTTCGGAGGCTCTTCTAACCACCGCGGCTGGATTAAGTGTTGCCATTCCCACCTTGATTCTTGTGCATTACTTCGAAGGCAAAGCCGAAAGAATAATGCTTCGAGTGGAAAAGGCGCTTATTGAACTCAATCTCATGCTGAGGGGGAAACATGCTCTATCGGAAGAAGCGTGACCGCGGATCGCTTATCGACCTTTCACCGCTGATTGATGTCGTCTTTTTGCTGCTCATTTTCTTTATGGTCTCTACGACCTTTAAAGAAGATTACGGTATGGATTTAACACTTCCTGAAGCCTCTTCTGTGAAACAGCAGGCGCAGGATGATCTCGGACTCTGGGTCAATGAAAGTGGTCAAATATTTGTCAATGGAACACAAGTCAAACTATCCGAACTGGAATCCTACCTGAAAGAAAAAGCAGGAGAAGAGCTGGCGGAGAAAACGGTTACTCTCAATATCGATCGGGGCATTCCACACGGACGGGTTGTCAAAATCATGGATGCGGTAAAAAGTGCCGGAGCTAAAGGGATCGCTTTTTCAGCTAAAGGTGTGCAAAGCAGTTTGGAATAAGGCTTTGGAAACCATCTTTTGGTTCAACCGACTACACCATGTGTTCTTTGTACTGCTTCGGGACAAAGCGGCAGATTACATTGGCATCCATCATTTTGCTTGTTTTTTTTAAAAAAATCCTATAAAAAGCTTGTATTGAGATAGAGGCCTCTCTAAAGCCCCTCTTCTGCCTGTCCAAACCGGTTTCCTGTTTTTTTCTGTCGTACACAAAGTTTTATAAAAAACAGATTAAGAACATGTTTAAAGACTGTTATAATGATTAAGTTGTAGAAAAATGTGTGAATTGGGCATGAGGTTGCTTGCACTGTTACAAACATATCGCGCGTCATGTCAAGTGAGAAACCCAAATTAAAACATAGTCTCTGCAGGCGAGGAGGTCGTTGTGGAACCGTATCATATGGAAGAAATAGCCGGAGTTTTTAAGGCCTTGAGTGAGCAGTCCCGGCTGTTACTCTTGAAGAAATTGATCGACCATCAAAGCTGTACTGTAACTGAGTTAGTTGAATTATCGGGTTTAAGTCAGGCCAATGCCAGCAAACACCTAAAGCTGTTGGCAAATGCAAAATTGGTTTCGTATAAAAGGGAAGGGAATTGTGTTTATTACAAGATAGCCAGCCCCATGGTTGAACAGATTTGCGATATCTGTTGTAATTATCTTGACGAACGCGATGCCGAGACATTAGAAAAGCTCTCTAGAAAAAGATAGTTATTCTTATAATGCACTGTGTGTAAGGTGTTTTAAGGCGGAGTAGCGTGTCTTTTAAGAGAAGAAAAAAGTGTCATCTTGACGTTGTTTCGCCATATCACTGGATAAATACATGCAATTAAACCAGGGAAGAAGAAAGCATAAGTTGCATTTATTCTTTAACTTAATGAAGATAGTCCATTTTGTTTTTGCTAGAGTGTCGGTTTCTGGTGTTGAATTTGCATTGTGAGGTCTGAAAGATAGCACGGATGCTTTTCTGTAAAACGCAGTTGAAAAGGCCCATGTTACAATCAGGCAGAGAACACTCTGCAGAACAGTTCAAGTATTTCTTCAATTAGGTGACCCATGTTGTTTGAGCCTTTCAAATCTGTATTTTATCTTGCAAATCAAGGTAGATTTAGGCATGATTATGATATGTTGATCGCTGAAAGATAGCATAAAGTCAAAGGGGAGATTTTGTATGAAAAAAACAATATTAATATCCATACTATTAATGATGTGCACTGCGGTTTTTGCCCTGGATAACAGGGATAAATTTGTGGCGCAGTTAGTTAATCCGGCTGAGACTGTTGCTGGAGCTGAAGGCTTGTTTGACAGCTATCAATTGGGTGGGGTTCGTACGATTATCAAGAATTTTAATCAAATGCCTCCAGAATTAGCTATGCAGTACGCCTATGCCCTCAGGAATTTAGATTTATTCCGTTTTAGAAACGATATGAACGCCAACTTGCAGAATGCCAAAACGCTCGAACAGAAGGGAATCGCTTTGCTTTTACTGAGTTCTCTGGGCCGAAGAATTGATTCATCCATATTTCAGCAAGTAGCTGAAAATCCCGCAGAGGATATAAAAGTTCGTTTATCTGCAGCTACCTGTCTCTGTGCCATCCAAAACCCCAAGTATTTTGATTTGTTTGCGGAGATAGCAGAGTTGGCAGTATGCGATCCGGAAACAGGTCAGAATAGCTTTATTTACTGTGACTTTTCCAATGTCAGCAAAGGAATGTTTTATTACCTGCTTCCTAAACTGGATAGCAAAACAACAGCTACCAACGGTGTTATCCTGTCGTTGTTGCAAATTGTAAGCCCAGGCAATAGTGATTTTTACACAAAGCTTTTAGATCTCAGAAAGAAAGATTATTACCGCTTGATGATTGATCGGGCAGCACGAGTAGGTGCTGTTGATCTTTTAGACCTTATGAGCAGCAGCAAAAGGGCAAAGAAGCTATGGGATCAAATAAAGGCCGTGCGTCCTGCGGCTGCTATGGTGGCCAAGCACAAAGACCAACTCTTCTGTCAGTCGGATCAGAAGAAATATCCAATTGGTTCACTCATCCCCCGAGTGTTCACCATGAATGGCAAAATGGGGCTTAGTTCGGGAATTGCCATCGTGAAAGTCGATGAGTCGGGTAATGTTAGCATACTGGAAGAACACTCACCTGCAGGTGTCACTGGTGCGTTCAGTTCCATCAGCGGCAAGAAAACCATGGCAGCCAAGCTGGATTTTGTTCCTGTTGAATCCTATTATGTGTTGTACGCACCCAATTGAGTTTTTCATAAAAAAGAGACGATAAATGAAAGAGGTCACCGAATTATCAAGGCTTGGTGACCTTTTTTTATTTTCCTTTAAATGAGTTTCAGCAGCATTGATGTGCTTTTTAGCCCGATAAAATTTTTCCTCCACGGTACTCTGTCTAAGTCTTTGGTATGTCTGAGTATCCCACTCATATTCAACAGCCGTTTTCAGGTTGAATTTTTCTTTAAAATAGACTGGCTAACTTGAATGACCGATTGTATATTTAATACTAAGTGGCTATCTGAAAATGGAAGGTGAATGATTCCAAATTGAGCAGATAAAGCCCATTTTGAGTTGTCGATGTCTCAACCTGTCCGTGGTTTCAGTTCATGCTTGGGTCATGGCTTAATTATTAATTATCTGAAGCCAAGGGCAGCATTGCAACGCAGAGACTTTAACTGCTTAAATTCGGATGAATAGATAACCACGGGAAGTCAAGTCATTTGGCTTCCACGATACCGTCAATTAAAGGAGTTTCACATGACCTCGTTCTGGATACCCAAACATTTAGACTTGAGAATTGCAGCAGAAGTAAAGAACTTTCAAAAGAGTCCAGTCAAAAAGGCTCTTCCTTTCATTACCGTATCGAGATCCTATGGCTGTGATGGAATGGGTTTGGCACAGAAATTAGTTGATGAATTGAACAGGATTGACAGTGGTTGGTATCTGTTTAGTCGGAATATGTTGACCGAGAAAGGGGGTGTCCAGTTGAGTCCGGAACGGCTTGAACAACTGGAGCAATACGGTCATTCCGAATTCCACAGCTACATAAGAGAAGCCCTCTTCGGTATGCCAAACCAGAGAGAGACAGTCGAAAAACTGGGTGAAATAACCTGTCTGCTGGCTCAAGGGGGAAAAGTCGTCTTTTTGGGAGGAGGCGGAGCGCTTTTCACCCGTTCCCTGGAAAATGGTGTGCATGTTCGTTACGATGCCAGTCTTGAATGGCGCGTTCAGAATCACATCAAAAACTGGACCGATAAAGCCACACAGCAATATTGCAATATTCATCAGAAAGTCTTATCGGAAAACAGCGACAGGGAGAGTTTTATTAAAACTTACCTGGGTGAAAATATCTCCAGCTCAGAACACTACGATCTGATATTTAACAATCAAAGGATAGATGTTACTCAGGCGACTTCTCTGATCATTGCACTGTTAAAAGCAAGAGGGTATTTGTCCTGAAGGCTTCAGGTATGGACAGCTCTTCAATTAGCTGTATCCTATTGGCCGCTGGCGGCAGCAGGCGGATGGGAGGTGAGCAGAAAGTCCTTTTGTCTCTGAATCAAATGTCTTTCTTGCACCGAATCGTGACTCAGATTCTTGCCTGTAAACCGGGCCAAATAGTTGTGGTTACGGGTCATCACTCTAAGCGGATTGAAGCCCATTTACAAGCCATGCCGGCTTGGTATGAGCGTTCCAATGCAACAGAAAAAGTGATCGTGTTTAACAGGGTTTGGGAAAGCGGGATGGCATCCTCTATTCAAGCCGGCATGGGAGCTCTTTCCCGCAAGTGTAAAGGTGTCATGATCGCCCTTGGTGATCTTCCATTAATCAGGAATGAAACTTATGGCCGAATTTGCAATCACTTCCTGCGCCATCCGGCAAAAATAATACGGCCTGTATGTGACCAAAAACCCGGACATCCGGTCATCTTTCCGCGAGCGAGGTTTTCTGAGTTGAGTCAGTTAAAGGGAGATAAAGGCGGGAGTCAACTGTTCAGCGAACATGACCATGAGCTGTTGTTGGTTCCAGTAAATGATCCTGGTATTTATCGTGATATCGACTCATGGCAAGACTGGCAACTTTTATCCGTTGATGGACTCCAGTCTTAACCCTCGTACTCTTTCTCGGATAAGTTGAGCCATTTTAATGGCTATCTTGTATCCAAACAGCCAATCCTGATGAAAAAAGTGTTCCAGTTTCCGTGAATCAACGGCAATAACCTGGCATCGTGTTTGGGCCAAGGCGGCCGCATTGGTGAAATAGGGTGGTACCAGAGACGTCCATCCAAAAACATCTTCTCTACCCAGGTTTGCAACTGAAACGTATTTCTTGGGGTAGTCTTTTGTTTGGGCTTCATTGCCGGCAGCTTCTGAATCTGGCACTTCCATACAGATATTAACATGCCCTCTTTCAATAAGATAAAAATAATCTAACTGATCACCACTTTGGAAGAAAAGATAGCCTTCTTCGATTTCCAGCTCTTGTGCAAGTGATGCAATTTTCTCCACTTGAGGCAAAGTCAATCCACTGAAAAAAGAATGTGTTCTGGTTTTATCGGTAGAAATCATCAATAGACCTCCTGTTTTTGGGCTGCATCATCAACTATGTATCGGATTTTAATAAAAAGGGAGTGAGAGTTAGATCCCTGTTGACGTTGTTTCCAAATGAAACATAATCGTTTTTCTCATAAGATTCAAGGTCATTTATAACTAAACAGGGGTGCGCCATCTTCAATATGCCATAGCTATTGTCATGAACTATTTCCCTCGACTTGAAGAACAACCTTGAAAAGTCTGCCTTAATACAATTATAATTTATCATCCTGTCAAGGGAAAAATTTAGCCAGCTAAAGGTTTAAAAAATAAGGAGAAAGAGTATGGCAAAAATAACGGATATCGAAGGAATTGGGCCTGCAAATGCCGAAAAACTAAAGGCTGCAGGGGTAAACACATTAGAAGGGCTGTTAAAACTGGGTTGTGAGAAAAAAGGCCGCAAAGGAATATCAGAAAAAGCGGGTATCGACGAAAAGACCATTCTCAATTGGGTGAATCGCGCTGACCTTACTCGCATTAAGGGTGTAAGTACTCAATATGCTGACTTACTGAAGTTTGCAGGTGTCGATACGGTACCCGAGCTGGCTCAGAGAAATGCCGCTAATCTGACAGCCAAAATGATTGAAGTGAACACAGCGAAAAAACTGGTGCGCAAATTGCCAACTGAATCTCAAGTTACAAACTGGGTTGCTCAAGCCAAAGAATTGCCCAGGATTATCAAACACTGATCTGTTTTACCAATTGAAATGTTAAAAGGCACCTCTTGGGTGCCTTTTTTCGTTGGACAAGATCGCTTACTTGCCTTTTTTTATGGTCATATCGAGTCCAAGGTCTTTCATGTTCTTCATGTTCTGGAGCATCATGAACTGCTTAAAATCCAAGTCTGCGCTTCCGTTTTGATTGTCGGAGCCACCGCCCATATAAACCGAGGGGACTTGACGTTTTGCGAAAGCGGATGCCCAGACTTTTTGGGCTTCCACATAGGTCTCGAGCTTCTGTGCCAGAGCACCATCGGCTGCCAGAACCAGAGCTTTTCTTTTAGCCTCACCTTCACCGAGAAGAATTTGTCTCTGTTTCTCTTCTGCTGCGGCCAGCTTTTCAAGTTTCGCGACTTCCAGCTTTTTTTGAGCATCCAGTTCGGCAACTTCTTTCAGCTTTTCAGCATCGACCACGGCTCTTATTTTTTCCTGTTCCTTTTCATAGCGGGCTTTCATAACTTGAGCTTTACCCTGCTCTTCCGCTGTCTTCGCTTCCTGTTTGGCGCGTTCCGCTTCAGCCCGGGCTGTGGCAACAGCCATTAGGGCTTCCTGTTGAGTGGCGATCTGTTTGCGAACTTTGTCAGCATAGACAAAACTCTTGATCTCGAAATTGGCCAGGGAAATGCCCGACCCTTCCAGGGGATTTCTCTGATAAATAGGGTTGCCACTAGCATCCCTCTTGATTATTTTGGCGAGTTTAATGGTGCTTTTTCCCGTAATGGGATCAATCGTTTCTTTCTCAATCTCTTCCGTCTCGTACAAACCATTCTGGATTTGATCCCAGGTCCATGTTATGTAATTCTGACGTTTTTCACTGTAGCTTTCTCGGGCGGTCATGAGGTTGGCTGTCATCCGCATGGCATTCCTTGCCACAGGCAGGATGAGCTTGTGCTCCATTTCTCTGTAGCTCCTGAAACCCATCACCGTGATGAGATCGATGGCTTCTTTTTCGGTTGAGGGTAAGATGACACGCAGTGTACCGGAGATACTGCAGAGTGAGCCGTCATTAAAGCGAACTTCAATCGATTCATCGTATCTTCCACCTTCATCTGAGTCTGCCGTAAAGAAAAATGTCTCGGCCTTTGGCCAAACGGTGATATCTCCAAAAAGCTGGAGCCAAACTCCCGGTGTCATTTTAGCGGACATGTTACCTGTAATAGCCGCCTGTCTAACCTGATAGGTTCCTTTTTCGACTGTGTCGATGAGTTGAGGTCCTATACTGATTAAAATCAGCAAGACGATGATGGCCGACATAAAGCGACCAAACTTTTTCATAACGATACCGCCGTCGATGTTCATTTTCTGATTATTCTGTTCAAGCATGTTTTTCCTCCTTGCAAAAAGTTGATATACACAATCAAAACAAGAATAGTGCCAGAGATAGTGCTTTGCAAGTTTAATTTTTAGAGCGTTTTAGCAATAAACGCTTCGCAGTTCTAACTGATAGAAAAGACTGGATATGAGTACTTAGTCGCAGTCTGTTTCATAGTTGACGGTAAAACGGCTAAAACAGATCCATTCTTACTTTATTGTTGCAGGTCGGTATCAGTGTATTGCAAACAGTGATACCGATCCGGGGTTGCTGTGCCCTTTAGACTTTAACGATATCCAGAACAACAGCTTTGTCGTTGACATCCCATTCTTTTGATTCGTCACTGACAAAAGACTCTTCATTCAAGCTGACACAGAGCGTTTCTCTTTTTATGTAGTCACCAAACAAAGCGATGCATTTTGATAAGTGAGCATCGTCTTTTTCCTTCCATGTGACTTTCAACTTAATTCGATCTTCAACTCTGTAGCCAACATCTTTTCTGAAGTTTTGAATGCGGTTGACCAGCTCTCTTGCATCGCCTTCCAGCAGGAGTTCTTCTGTGAGCAGTGTGTCGAGGGCGATGGTAATGCCATCTTCACTTGATACCACTTGTCCTGCCTTCTCCTTGCGGTCAATCAGGAAATCATCGGTTGTCAACACATGACCTTTCAGCTCAATTTGACCGGTGTCGATGAGGGTGACGATATCGTCATGGCTCATATCGCGGATAGCGGGATTGAGGACGCGCAGTGATTTTCCAAGACGAGGACCCAGTACCTTCAAATTGGGCCGAACGGAATAGTCGACCAGTTCTGTTTCATCGTGCATGTAGTCGATTTGTTTGATGTTCAGCTCTTCAAGTACGATATCTCTCATATCTTTGAGGGCTTCTTTCTGATCATCGTTAACGACCGTTTTCAATGAGGACAGAGGCTGTCTGATCTTCAAATTGTGTTTAGCACGCAGTGACCGGCCCTGTGAAACTAAAATGCGAACATAGTGCATTTCCTTTTCAATTTGAGAATCAATCCATTCCTCTACGGGTTTTGGATAATCACAGAGATGCACACTTGGCTTACCCGACTTGAGGTTGCCTGTCAGATTTCGGTAGATTGCCTCGCTGATAAAGGGCAGGAAAGGGGCCATGACCTTGGAAAATTCAACCAGCACATAATACAGTGTGTTGTAGGCGTGTTGTTTGTCTGCATCGTTTTCAGCCCGCCAGAACCGTCGTCTGGAGCGCCGGATGTACCAGTTTGTGAGCAGGTCGGTAAAGTGCTCAAGCTCGGGAATAACCTTGTAGAGATAGGAACCCTCCATGTGCTTGGTTACTCGTTTCACAAGTGTCTGGAATCTCGAGACGATCCAACGATCCAGTTTATGATTGGAAGGTTGATAAGTTGCGCCAGGCTCAAACCTGTCCAGCTTGGCATAGGTTACAAAGAACCCGTAGGCATTGTAAAAAGGTGAGAGCATGTTTCTGAAAACCTGTTCAATGCCCTCTCGCTGGAATCGCACCGGTTCTGCTCTTACGACAGGTGAATCGATCAAGTAGGCACGCAGACAATCGGCTCCGTACTCTTCGATGATTTCCAGGGGATCGGGATAGTTCTTTTTCGACTTGGACATTTTCTGCCCATCTTCGGCCAGGATAATGCCATTGACAACGACGTTCTTGAAAGCGGGTTTATCAAAGAGAGCTGCTGAAAGAACCGTCAGGGTGTAGAACCAGCCGCGTGTTTGGTCGAGACCTTCCGCGATAAAATCTGCAGGGAAGGTGGCTTCAAATTCCTCCTTGTGTTCAAAGGGGTAGTGGTTCTGTGAATAGGGCATGGATCCCGATTCAAACCAGCAGTCGAACACCTCTGAAATTCTCTTGTAGGTTTTTCCGTCTTTTTCAAACGTAATACAATCGATAAAGTGAGAATGAAGGTCGGTGATGGTCTGGCCCGATAGTTCTTCTAGTTCCCTGGTGGAGCCAACGGCAATCATATCGCCTGTTTCTTCGCATCTCCAGATGGGGATAGGCGTTCCCCAATAGCGATTTCTGGAAATGTTCCAGTCTCTTGCCTGTTCTAACCAATTGCCGAATCTCTTCTTGCCGACAGCTTCAGGGACCCAGTGGATTTGTTCGTTTGCTGCTAAAAGTTTGTCACGAATATCCTCCACTCGCACAAACCAGGTGGTAATGGCTTTGTAGATGAGCGGTGTTTCGGATCGCCAGCAGAAGGGGTAGTTGTGCTGAATCGTACCCTGATGAATCAGTTTGCCTTCCTCTTTCAGTCTGTTGATAATTTGTTTATCGGCGTCTTTGACGTGCATTCCTTTGTAGTCTGTGACAGTGTCTGTAAAACGCCCTTCCATATCAACAGGGTCTACCAGAGGGATGTGGTATTGCTTGCAGATCATGAAATCCTCTTCACCAAAGGCAGGTGCCATGTGAACAATTCCCGTTCCGTCTTCATCGGTCGCGTGTTCGGAAGCAATCACTTTAAAGGAATTTTCATTGTCTTTGAAGTAGGGGAACAGGGGTTCGTAGGGCCGGTCGACCAGCTTTGATCCCTTGACGGTTTCAAGAACGGTAAGCTCGGTCTTTAAAAGACTCTCATAGTGCGCGCGTCTTCCCGCTGCCAGGATATATTGATCGCCTGTCAGCTTGCATCGAACCAGGTTGTAATCCAGGTTGGCACCTACAGCAAGCGCGAGGTTGGAAGGGAGTGTCCACGGCGTGGTGGTCCAGGCCAGGAAGTAGGTGTTTTCACGGTCCAGAGCTTTAAACCTGAGAGTGATAGCCGGATCCTGTACACTTTTATAATTCATGTTGGCTTCAAAGTTTGAAAGGGGAGTGGAGAGCTTCCAGGAGAACGGCATGACGCGATGACCTTCATACACCAGACCTTTGTCCCAAAGCTGTTTAAATGCCCACCAAATGGACTCCATGAAACCCTTGTCCATAGTGCGGTAACCGTTCTTGAAGTCGACCCATCTGCCCGTTCGTTTGACGATGTGCTCCCATTCGGAGGTGTATTTCAGGACGATGGAGCGACAGTATTCGTTAAATTTACCAACACCGTACTTCTCAATTTCGTATTTTCCGCTTAGGTTCAGACCCTCGAGTTTATTCAAATCCTTGGCGGCTTCGTTCTCAACGGGCAAACCGTGGCAATCCCATCCGAAAACTCTGGGCACATAACGGCCTTGCATGGTCCAGTACCTGGGAACGATGTCTTTAATGGTTCCGGCGAGTAGGTGCCCATAGTGGGGGAGGCCTGTGGCAAAAGGAGGGCCATCGTAGAAAATATAGGGTTTGGCATCGACCCTTTGTTCCAGAGACTTTTCAAAAATTTTTTCTTTTTCCCAGAATTTGAGAATATCTTTTTCCATTTCTGAAAAATTAGCTTTTGGGTTCACTTCTTTAAACATGCCATAACTCCTGAATGGACGTCGTGTGGCAGACGTCGCCGGGGCTCGAAATAGACTGAGCCGTAAAATACAAAGCCTCAACTTACTGGATTTTCATTCACTTGTAAAGACTGATTTTTATTATTCCAATTTACCCTTTGCATTTCATAAAACCCAATGGCGTTTTTCAAATACCCAGGGTTCATTGATTGAAAAAGACGGTGAACACAGTGAATTGTAAGCAGGACCTCTCTGATAACTCTTTCTACTTAAAAGGAGTTCAAAATGGTATAGTAGTTGTGATTGAATGAAAGAACGCACTGCTTAACTGTTTAACACAAGCCCCAATGGGAGTCCTGAACAGCGGCCGTGTTGTTTTTATACATCTCAAAGGATACCCGGTTGTACTCCGGGGCTGTAGTCCTTTACGTAATGAACAATTGTGGGGTTGAATGATGATAAAGAAAATGGCTGTCTTGTTGTTGCTGTCTCTTTGTTTTTTCTCTTGTAATCGCGAACAGACTGAGCAAAAAGAAGAGGAAATCAAGTTACCTGAAACATCACCTTATGTTTCCAAGTTAAACCAATTCAAGAAAATGGAAATGGAACTGGATTTCACTAATTTGAGACCATCAGAACGGGAAGTGTTACACAAACTTGTGCTGGTTGCTCAAATTCTGGATCAAATTTATCTCAAACAGGTTTCCATCCACAACGAAGCAGTCAGGAAAGAAATTGAGCAGGGAAATGATCCGTACAAAGCAGATTTGTTAGCGCTGTTCGACCTGCACTTTGGTCCCTGGGATACACTGGATGAAAACAAACCCTTCTACGGCGAAAAGGAGAAACCCAAAGGCGCAGGCGTTTATCCCGAAGATATGACCAAGGAAGAATTCAATCAGTGGATTGCAGATCATCCGGAAGATGAAGAGGCCTTTAAGAGTCTCTACACGGTCATTGTTCGAACAGACGATGGAGGATTGAAAGCTGTTCCTTACAGTGAGTTTTACGCTGAAGAAATTGAGCAGGTTGCTGTGTTGTTAGAGCAGGCTGCGGCTATTACAGAAGACGATGTTCTTAAAAAGTTCCTTAAACTGAGAGCCGAATCGTTTCGCACAGACCAGTACCGTCAATCGGAAATGGCCTGGATGGATCTGAATGGAAACATTGAAGTGGCTGTGGGACCTTACGAGGTGTACACCGATGAGTTGATGGGTCTCAAAACGTTTTTTGAAACATTCATTACCATCAGAAACCCCGAGGAGAGTGCCAAACTGGACAAATACAAAGGCTACCTGGGTGATCTTGAGAGGAATTTACCTCTTCCCGACCAGCACAAAAACATGAACAGGGGTTCCCAATCGCCCCTGGCAGTTGTCGATCAGGTTCTCGGTGGTGGAGATTGCAAGCCCGCGGTTCAGACTATTGCCTTCAATCTCCCCAACGATGAGTACGTCCGGGAAAAGAAAGGCTCGAAAAAAGTGCTTCTCAAAAACGTGATGAAAGCAAAATTTGAAGCTATTCTCGAACCCATGGCTGATTTCATTCTCGATGAATCCCAAAGGGCTCTGCTCGATTTTGAATACTTCTTCCTCGAAGTGTTGTTCCACGAAATGTCGCATGGTCTGGGACCAGGCACCATTCAAAAAGACGGTCAGCAAACCACCGTTTCGGCCTGCCTGCAGGAGACTTACAGTAAAATTGAAGAGGGAAAAGCCGATATCATGGGGATGTACAATATTTTCTTTATGATGGAAAAAGGTGAAATTCCCGTTCAGGATAAACAGAAACTGATGGCCACTTATTTTGCCGGACTGTTTCGCTCCATGCGATTTGGCATCCACGAAGCACACGGCGGCGGAGCCGCATTTCAGTATATGTACCTGAAGGAAAAGGGTGCCTTTTCCTATGATGAAAAGACGGGAAAATTTATCATCGATTTTGACGTCATGGAAAAAGCCACCACTGATCTTCTGAACGAGGTTCTCATGATCCAGGCCATGGGGGATTATCAGGCATCGGTTGATTTCCTTGAAAAATACGCGGTTTACGCACCTGAAGTGAAAGCCACCATTGCGAAAACGAAGCAAATTCCAGTTGATATCAAACCCATTTATCCCTCTCTCTGACTGTCCGTAACAAGAACAACGGCGAAGAATGAAATAGGTCACAGTGACCGCGCGCACCGCAAATGATATTGGAGGATACAATGATAGAAGGCAAGTTCAAAGCCCATATAGAGGAATTACAGAAACGATACGAAGACATATTCAGTGAGTTATCCGAACAGGGTACGGTACTCGATGGCGTGATGATCCATTCGGGAGTTGAAGATATCTACTTTCAAGACGACAATCACATGCCCTTCAAAGCCTATGCTCACTTTCTGCACTGGGTTCCCGTCTCCAGATCCGATCAGGCTGTCCTGATCCAGCCTGGCAAAAAGCCCGTCTATTACCAGGTGATTCCAAGGGATTTCTGGTACGACCAAAGCGTTAGCGTAGAGCCATGGTGGGCGGACTGTTTTGATCTTGTTGAATTGGAGAGGAGTTCAGAAATAATCGATCATCTGCCCCAATCGCGTCGACTGGCTTTTCTGGGAAGAGCTACCGATTTTGCCGGTCAAATGGGCTTGGCGAGTCCGTACTGGAACCTGCCCGCGTTGTTGCACCGTGTCAACTGGCAGCGAGCCTATAAAACCGAATATGAAATTGCCTGCATGCGCAAGGCCAATGAACTTGCTGTGGCATCCCATCAAGCTGCAAAAGAGTGCTTTCTCGCGGGCGGAAGTGAGTTGGACATCCACCTGGCTTATCTGCAAAAGTCCAAAATGATGGAGTATCAGTCGCCCTATATGAATATCGTGGCATTGGATAGGAACTCGGCCATCCTGCACTATCAGTACAAGGGAACTCAGCCCAGCCATGAGAGTCAGGTCATGCTGATCGATGCGGGCTCGACTTGTAACTTCTACGGTTCCGACCTCACACGAACTTACGCGCGTGAATCCGCGCATCCGGTTTTCAAGAAACTCATCGATGCAGTCGACCGCATACAGCTCGACCTGGTGGCTGAAGTGAAGCCTGGGCGACCCTATCTTCACATTCATTTAAAAGCTCATGAAATGATACTGGATGCTCTGCTAGAGCATGGCCTGGTGTTCGGTGATCGAGCTGAACTGGAGAAACACAGGGTTTCTCACCTCTTCTTCCCGCACGGCATAGGGCATATTCTGGGATTGCAGGTTCATGATGTGGGAGGTCATTATGCCGATCCAGGCGGGAAGTTAAAGTCTCCACCCGAAGACCATCCATTCTTGCGGCTCACAAGAACCATGGACCCCGGGATGACGTTCACCATTGAACCCGGACTCTACTTCATTCCCGTGCTCCTGAACCCCGAAAGACAAACCAAAAGAGGCTCTTACCTGAACTGGTCCTTAATTGATGAGCTGATTCCCCTGGGCGGTATCAGAATTGAAGACAATATCCTGGTTACAGAAACAGGTGCCGAGAACCTTACCCGGTAAAAGTACTGCGAAATAGTTGTTTGCGCTCTGTTTGCCGATTTGTTTCTGCACGATGAAGCAAAAAGGCAGGCAGAGCTCCGTTTGAGATGATTAAACTTATTTTTTTATTTGTGTATTTTTTTTAAAACCACTTTTGGGCATTCAACCTGGTATGACAACACAAGGTTTACAAAAAAAAAGTCCATGTCCACAGACTTGGACTTTTACATACAAATAAAGTAAAATAGTGAAATCAAAGTCGGGTCTGGAGGGGAATATGCGTTCATGGATTCTATTGTCACTCGTTATTGGAATGCTCGTAGGTTGTTCAAAAGAAGATGCATACGATAAGATCCGGAAACTGGAAACAGAAGGAAAGGCGGTTGAAGCAAAACAGCTTTTTGAATCCTTTCTGGCTGAGAATGAGGACAAGGCTCTGGAGAGATCCTATATTCAATTCCTCTTTGACAATAAATTCTATTTAGATTTCAATCGGGAAGCTAACCGTTATTTACTTCAAAATCCAAACGATTTAACCATAAAAAATCTCAACTTCAGGTATTACGCCATTCTGGCTGAAAATGCTGAGAGACAGGGCGATTACGATCAGGCTTTAACCTATATCGTCAACAACCTGCTTTCCCGCGATTACGAAGATCACCAATACTGGGAGCTTCAGCAGAGTAACGTTCTTCGAAAATGGTATGCGCAAGAAAAGAGTAAGGAAGAAAATACAATCGGGAAAAAATACGTCATGAGTCAGATGATATCTCTCGGACTTGAAAATTTAGCGAAATCTCTCGACCCTGAACTTTATGAAGCAATGAATTTGAACCCGGCAACAGAAGAATTTCAAAAAAAATAAACCTCCTTTTGTTTGTCCTGTCTATGAGGTAAGTAACATGGAGGAAAATGGAAAAGGTTTTTCACTTTCCGCATATGCAGCCCGGACTGGAATTAAAGAAGTTACTTTGACTGATTTAAATAGCATAAAAGGAGGACAACATGATCGGAATATCATGGTTGTTGTTGGTTCTTTCTCTCAATGAAACACAAACAGGAATGAAGCAGGATCTTAAATTTGTCGGGCGAGAAATTCGGGCCCAAAAGGCCGTTGAGTGTGTCCGTGTTTTAAAGCTGACAGACAAACAGCTCTGTCAGCTTAAAACCATGAAAGAAGCCGTTGATAGTCTGAAAACTGACCATAAAAAACAGGTCAACAAGAAAAAAGCAGAGGCCGCATTGGTCATTAAAGAGATCCGAGCGGCTTATGATAAAGGTGAACAGCCAACTTCTGAAGTGCTGGATGAATTGAAATCCATTCGTCGACAGCGAGCTCAATTAAAAAAGAAATTCAGGATGCAATTGAAGCTGGCGACGTTGGGATTGAATGATCTTCTGACCCCAGAACAGAAGAAGCGTTTTGCCAGGGTATTCCCCAACAGGAACCGCAATCAAAAGCGCCATCTCAAGAGAAGACGGAATAGGTCGCGTTTGCTTTTAAGCGATGCTTTCATAGCCGCTCACGGTGTCTGAAGCCACAGCTCTTTACCCAAACAATGACATGCAGATCCCAATATCATGAGGTCTGCATGTTTTGTCATTGCTGATGGAAGAAGCGTCGTAACAGTTTGGTTGATTGTTTAACGATAAACGCACCACGTAACTGAAAGTAAAAGACCTGCAAGTGCGGCTCTTACTCAATTGATAACACTCCAGGCCGGACTGAAAACAAATTCCGATCAATATGAGCAGTGTAAACGGGTGTTCATTAGCGGTTATAAATAGATGGTTTTAAGGGGCAAAAGAAACAATGCGCCTTTCCAACCCTGAAAATACTATTTAAAATCTTGGAACTTTGCCTTTACCCTAATTCCACTCCCACTCCCGGTTTTCCAATAGACCTTTTAAGAGCAAACTGTTTCGGGTTTTCCCGACATCGTGAACGCGGTGAATGGCCACTTCGGGAAAGGGCAGAAGGGCGCTGGCGGTTGCCGTTAAGGGGTCTCTTTCAGATACATCCAAGTTGAAACAGTGTTTCATCCACGACTTTCGGCTCAAACCCATCAGAATGGGACAGTCCAGTTGGTTTGCCATTTTTTTCAAATGGGTCATCAAAAGGATGCATTGTTCAGGTGTCTTCCCGAAACCAATGCCCGGGTCAAAAATGAGCCGCTCTTTCTGAATGCCGTTTTGCACAAAGGCATTTTTGATTTCCAGCAGGGAGGCACACACTTCTTCTGTGACATTCCCGTAACCTGTCTGCTCCTGCATGGTTTTGGGGCGTGCCTTCATGTGCATGCCTATATAGCCCGCCTGGTTTTCTTGCAGAAGACTTAACATCTTCCCGTAATCCAGACTGCCGGAAACGTGATTGATGATGTCTACTCCCGCCCCAATGGCTTCACGGGCGACAGCCTCCTTTTGAGTGTCGATGGAGAGGGGGCGGTCGGTGAGGTTCTTCAGGGCCTGAATGATTGGCATAACGCGATCCAGTTCTTGCTGAACCGAGATGGAGTCCGATCCAGGCCGCGTGCTTTCTCCGCCAATATCCAGCAGATCGGCTCCTTCCTCCAGCTGCCTTTGTGCCAGTTGAATAGCTTCCTGCGGCGAATCGATACCTCCGGAAAAACTGTCGGGCGTGACATTGACGATACCCATAATTAAAGGTCTCTTGCTTAAGTCGATGGTTTTTGAATGGCAGATCCACTTCATTGTTTTCTCCTGTTGGGTATACTGTTTGCACAAAAAAAGGGTTCCAGTTTCTGACTGGCTGTTTGCCTGCTGTAGGTGTCGTGGTAGGCCTGAAAAGCTCTTAGTCCCATGGTCTTGGCTTCCTCCGGGTTTTCCATAAGCCGTTTCATGGCTTTGACCAGTTCATCGGGCTCATTGGGGTTGACGACGTAGCCACATTGGTGTTCCTGTACAGTGAGAGCCACTTCTGTTCCTTCAGGTACATAAGCGAGAATGGGTCTTTTCGCAGCCATAATTCCGTACAGCTTACAGGGAACGGCGATTCCTTTCAGTTTGGGTTTCATGGAAATGAGGCTGACGTGGCAGGCTGTTAGCGAGTGCGACAGCAATTCGCGGGGCAGATAATCCATAAACGCGATGTGATCATATCCCTCAGCCAGTTTTTCAGCAGCAGCTCTGCCTTTACCGTTTCCGATGAAAAGAAAGTGCCCACGGGTATCTTTGAGTTCGATTGCGGCTGTTACCAAAGCTTCGACATCGTGCCAAATACCCATATTGCCCGAGTACTGAAATACAAACTTGTCTGAAAGGTTCCATTTCTCAAGTAGGGGATGGTGTTCGGTTGGAAGGGGTTCTTTTGGCTCAATGGCACTCCAATGGGGTAGATAGTGGATTTGACCTTTTTCAATGGCATAGTTTTCTTCCAGCAGCTTCATCATATCGCGACCGATGGTCATCAATCCGCTTGCTCGATGAATGGCCTTTTTATTAAACAAAAACCAAAGCTTTGCAATCAAACTGCTGCTTTTTAACCTGTTAATTTGAATCAGACCTTCGGGATAGAGATCCAGGAAAACGACTTGATAGTGCACTTTCCTGATCAGACTGGTCAACCAGAGAATGTGAAGATTGAAGGGCGGATTGGTGGTGGCCGTGACCAGGGTGTTTTTAGGCAAAGTCAGGCAGACCAGAAAGGCGTGAAGCTGAAACGAAAGATGTCCGAGAAAATGGTGAAGTCGGTTCTTTTTGTAGGAAACTCTTAAGCCCAGCCGTCTGATTTTCAGACCTTCCTGGGTTTCTTTTCGCGGAATTTCTTTGAGGTTGGCACATCCGAGTGATGGGTACCCGCACAGCACGTCAACATCTCTTGCTCGCGCGTAGCTTCTGATGAGCGGCGAGAACAGTTGGCTGGTTGCACTTGTGTCGGGTTCAAAGACCTGACACAGAAATACAAGTTTTCCAGGCTGGTTCTCTTTTGTTTTATCGCCTCTGGACTTAAACATCTGACGGTCCACTGGAGGCTGTTTCATCTGTAACCAGGTCGATGATCTGGTTTTGAACCAGGGAATAATAGGTTCCGCTTTTGTCTTGCATTAATTCCCGATGGGTACCGGATTGCAGGGTTCTTCCCCGATCCAGAACGAAAACCCGGCTGGCATCCTTGACTGTCGAGAGTCTGTGAGCAATGATCAGGGTCGTTCTCGATTGCATGAGTTTGGTCAGGGCTTCCTTGACCAGGCTTTCCGAATGCGAATCAAGGGCACTGGTTGCCTCATCTAAAATGAGGATTGCCGGATCTTTCAAAATGGCGCGGGCAATGGCGATTCTCTGCTTTTGTCCTCCGGAGAGTTTAATGCCTCTTTCACCAACCATGGTTTCAAAACCTTCGGGAAACTGATCGATAAACTCCATGGCGTTTGCTTCACGAGCTGCCTGAAGGACTTCAGACTCAGAAGCGTTGGGATTGCCGTAGCGAATGTTGTTCATAATGGTGGTGGAAAACAAAACGGGTTCCTGATCTACCAGACCGATGTGTTTTTTTCTCAACCAACTCATGTTGTAAGAGCTGAGTTCGGTGTTATCCAGCAAAATTTCCCCTTGATCCGGTTTGTAAAAACCGAGCAACAGCCTTGAGACGGTGGATTTCCCGCTTCCCGACGGCCCCACCAGCGCGATACTTTCACCGGTGTGGATTTCAAATGAGACGTCATTCAATACGTGAAGATCATCTCTGGACGGATAGGTGAACCCCACGTGCTTGAACTGAATGTTTCCCTTGCAGGTTTTTTGTTTTAACTTCCCGCTGTCATCGGTTTTGCTGGAGTCCAGTATTTCAAACACTCTTTCGGCGGCTCCGCCCGCGCGCATGAAATCGGTCCAGAGGCTCCCCAGGGTCGCCAGGGAGAAGGCGACGATGACCGTGTAGAGGATAAAGGAGGTCAAGGCACCAATGGTCATCTGTCCTGTAAACACCAGTCGTCCACCGTACCAGAGGACCAGCGCGATAATGGCAAAACCGGCAAAGGTGGTGATGCCTTGAAAAATGGCGATGTGGCCCATTCTTTTGCGGGCTTCAAGAAGGGCTTTTCTGAGGGCTTTTGAATAGCGTTTTTCTTCATGAGGCTCTGCAGAAAACGATCGAACGGTGCGGATACTGCTGATGGTTTCTTCGGCTATTTGATTGGCCTTAGCCAGAGCGTCCTGCGATTTTCGGGCTGTTCTCCTGATGCGCTTGCCAAAATAGACAGTACCCAGCGCGACCGGAGGAACCAGAACTAAAATCAGCAGGGAGAGTTGAACGGAGTGAATCAGCAGTAAAACAGTGCCCCCGACAGCCATGATGATGTTTCTCAAAACCATGGATATATTGACAGTTACCGTGTTTTGAATCACTGTTGTATCGGTGGTGATTCGGCTCAGGAGTTCGCCTGTCAGGTTGGTATCAAAAAACGCGATCTCCCTATTTACGATGGCCTGATAGAGGCGGCTCCTCAGGTTGTTGACGATTTTTTCACCGGTGTAGGTGTAGATGAAGTATCTCAAACTGACAGCCACACCCTGAACAGCGAAAATGAGCAGGAGCCAGAAAGCCGTTTGATTGATCTTCTGAATATCCTGATTTTCAAGGGCCTGGTCAATGACAAGGCGAATGGCTTGCGGGTAGACCAGAGTCGTGAGGCTGCCAATGACGAGGAAAAGGGTTCCGGCCAGGAGCCAGCGCCACTCGGGTAGGGCCAATTCAAAGAGCCGTTTGAAAGGAGGAATCCTGGACTCCATTATTTTTGCTTCTTTATTGCCCATTCTCTTATGGTATCACTGATGTATTGATAGGTGTCGGATAAAACCGCCTCCAAATTGACGTCATCCAGGGTGATGGGTGCCGGCCCGAGCTTCTTGACCAGCGTATCGGGTAGAGCAGGGGAGAGCGGATCCAATTTGGATTGAACTTTGTCTGAATGTGGAGCATTCCAGAAGGGCTTGACTTCCTTTGGCAGGATTTTCTTTTTGGGGATACCAGACATCTGTTGATCCAATTTGGGTCGTCCTTTTTTCCAGAAGTACTGCAGAAAATCCAGGATCTGGCTTTTTGTGCGCCCGCGGAGCGTAAAGATAAGGAAGGGATCCAGGTCAAAGTGCTGTGCCAGGATGTAGTAGGTAGCGGCAATGTGTTTACAGGGGTTCTTTTCGTCCTGACAATCACAGTGACTGCGCAGTTGTTTCACATGGGATGGGAAAAGACCTATTCTGGAGGCATGAAAAACTTCATCAACGGATTCGGGCATGCGATCCTGAAGCATTTCAATGACAAAAATGGCGCGTTTCGCAATATCGTAACTGATTTTTTTCCAGGTGTTTTCCGGAATAGGTTCAATGCTGATGGAGACAACGTAAGGCGTTTTTCGCGAGCCATTGACCAGTGAAGTAACCTGACCAGGGGCAAGCGAGATTCTCTGAACACGACCTTCTTTGGCGTATTCACGACCCCGGATGAGACGGTTGCCGAGTTTCAATGTCTCCAGCGTGTGGATAAACTTCTGGGACCACCACGTTTTCTGGGCTGCAGGGGGATTTCCGGAAAGCGAAATGGAAACAGACTTCTTACTGGAGTCTGTTCGGTTTTGAGAGTGATTGGACAGGTTACCCAAATTTGAAGATGCGTTACGAGTGTTCCCCCTCTTGGGAGACCGCTTGGGGACATAAGTTCTGGTATGATCTTTTGAATTTTTCATATTTTGAATCCATCGTCAAAGGACAGGGACATAATTTCCCTCAAATTATCGGTTGACAGATCGTTGAGCCAGGACTCGTCACCAGTAACCACATGGTCTGCCAAGTCCTTCTTCTTCTCGATGAGTGCGTCAATGCGGTCTTCCAGCGTTCCAATGGCAATCATCTTATGGACTTGAACATTTTTAGTCTGACCGATTCTAAACGCGCGGTCGGTTGCCTGGTTCTCCACTGCGGGGTTCCACCAGCGGTCGTAGTGAAAGACGTGAGATGCCGCTGTGAGATTCAAGCCCGTTCCACCGGTCTTGACGGTCAGAATGAAAATACCGGGACCGTCTTCGGATTGGAAGCGATCCACCATTTCCTGTCTCTTCTTTTGGGGTATTCCGCCGTGAAGGAAGAGCGTTTCCTGGTGAAATGTTTCGCCTAAGTAGGATTCAAGTATGGTTCCCATTTCGCTGTATTGAGTGAAGATAAGCGACTTGTCGCCTTCTTCGAGAGCCTCTTCCAGCATTTCTGTCAAGCGCATCAGCTTGCCGGAGCGACCCCGAATTTCGGAATGGTCTTTCAGGAAGTGAGCCGGGTGGTTGCAAATTTGTTTCAGTTTTGTCAGAGTCGTCAGCACCAGCTGGCTTCTCTCTCTCTGAGAGGCGTTTTCAATTTCATTGAGTTTCTGATTGACATAGGCCTGGTAAATGGAAGCCTGTTCATCGGTGAGATCGCAGTAAACCTTGAATTCGTTCTTTTCAGGGAGATCTTTGATAATGGTTTGATCTGTTTTGAGTCGTCGTAAAATAAACGGTTGCGTGATTTTCCTCAGCAGCTGCGCTTTTTCCTTGTTTTGCTGTTTCTCGATAGGTGTGGCGAACCTGTTCTGGAAGGTTTTCAGTGAGCCGAGGTAACCCGGGTTCAGGAATTCCATAATGGACCAGAGTTCAGCGAGTTTGTTTTCAACGGGTGTCCCGGTAAGGGCAATGGCATGCTTGCAGGCAAAACTCTGAATGGCCTGTGTTTGTTGAGTGGCGGGGTTTTTAATGTTCTGAGCTTCATCCAGCGCAATGCGGTGCCATTTGATCTTGTTGAGTGTTTCCTTGTCGCGATTAGCCAATTGGTAAGTGGTCAGAATCAGATCGTAGTGGCGGTGTCTGTTGATGAAATCGTCTTCAACCAGGCGTGAATTGCCGTGATGAATCATGATCTGAAGGGAAGGGGCAAACTTCTTTGCCTCTCTGTACCAGTTACCAACAACCGACATGGGGCAGATCAGCAGGGTGGGCTTACTGTGGAACTTGCCCTTCTTTTCTTCTCTTTCCTGTAAGAGAAGCGCCAGTAATTGAACCGTTTTCCCTAGCCCCATATCGTCGGCCAGACAGCATCCAAAACCAAGTCTCTGGTGGAATACCAGCCATGACAGGCCTCTTTTTTGATAGGGACGCAAGGTGCCATTCAGTGTTTCAGGAGGTGTGATATCGGGGAAGGACTGATTGTTGCGGGCGAAGATTTCTGTCAACGCGCCTCGGAAGTCGATATCTTGATCTTCCGATGTTTCCAGCTCACTGCCTTCAATGCCCATTTGGAACGCATCGAGCAGTCTCATTTCACCCTTTGCCGGATTCTCACTGAAGAAGTTGACTGCAGAAAACAGATCCTCCTGGCTGATCTCCACCCATTGCCCGTCAATGGGGAGCAGCGTTAATTGATTGTCTACCAGCTTCTTGAACTCACTATGGGTCATTTTCTTGCCGCCGACGGCAGCTTGCCAGCTGAACTTGACCATGGTGTCGAAACCCATCATGGAGTTTTTGTCGAAGACACCGCCGTCCAGCTTGAGTTTGGTTTTCAGTTTCTTCTTGTTCTTCTTCCACCAATCCGGATAGCAGACACTGAACCCGGCAGTTGTGAGGTGGTGACTTTGTTCGGATAGAAACTTGTAAGCCTCTTCGGTTGTGAGATCGATGTATTCGGGGTAGGGCTGATGGAGCGCTTCCCTGAGTTTGGGATAGTGATTTAAAGCTCGTCCGAGGTCCCGCATGAGAAGTTCGGCCAGCGTTTTTCCTGAGCTCATTTCAATAGGCACGCTGAGGTCCCAGATTTCACCGGCAAAAATATGGTTGGATGCGTCCCGGGAACTTTGCAGTGAAAAAGCCAGCCGCCAGAGTTTCATTTTTGGGTCCAGATCGTCAATTCGAGCCGTTCCGATTTCCGGGGGAATGAGTGTGAAACACAGTTGCCAGGGTTTGGATGCGCCGGTAACGGGCTGAAGCCAGTTTGAGACCAGCGCCACAAAGGCATTTTGCAGGTCCCTGGGTGCTGAAATGGCGTTTTGGCTGAATAAAAGCGATTTGAGAAACGGCCTGGCCAGTTGATCCAGTGGATTGGTCTTCTTTTTTCGTCTCGCCGGTAAATTAGCAAAGAATCTGGGACCCGGAAACACCCGGATGACGTGGTCAATCATGTTATCCAAAAAGGTTTTGAGGGCTGTTTCCCTTGATTTTTTACCGAGCCGCGGATGCCAATGCGAAAGACATCCCTGTGGCATGCGTTCAGCCAGACTTTGAATTTGGTTGTTCAGTGTGGCGGCATCGATCTGCCATTTCGTTTGGATTCCCAGTTCATTGTCGAAAAGGAAGGGGCGATAGGTTCCGTGGATCAGACTGTAGAGGGCCAGCAAACACGCTTTTCGCCAGAACATCAGGGATTCATCGTCTTCTGTATTCAATTTGTGCCAATTTTCGAAAATAAGCCAGGTCAAGGTTATTTCGGGTGAGAGATGAATGGCCGGGGTTCGCCATGGCTGGGTAAAGACACGGGCTTGTTGGTCGGGCAGCCATGAACTGCAGTTGAAAATGGGGTTATCGTTTTGGGTCGGTAGTTCCAGATCTAAAAAAACCTGCGGGATACGCTTCCGTTTAGTAGACGATTCCATGGTGTCCTGCACTATTTTGCGCAGGGCGTTTCCGCTTACCGCAAAGGGGTGCCATTCAGGCTGGGCTTTACCCTCCAGATGCTTTGCCAGACGCGGAAAGAAATCGGATATGGGCGCAAACTGTTGAACCCGATCGAAGAGGGCTTTTTCTTCAGCCCATAAAACCAGGCCTGGACCATACTGACTGACAGACGCCCAGACACCATGAAGGATAACCATTAGACTCCAGCAATAGTGAGAAAATTTGAGGCCTAAGCCTCACAGAACAAAAACAATCGGTAAACCCGGTTTTCGAAGCCAAACCGTAATGGGGAAAATAAGTTACCAATCAGGAGCATTTTAACTTAATTGAATTTAGATGCAAGGATAAAATACGAAAGATCGTCGGATTTGTCGAATTGAGCGCTATAACGGGATGCTGGTTTTGGCAATACTTGGGCTGTTTGCTTGTTTTCTGCAACGACTCGATGAATTTGAAAACCCGTTGCCGGACTAATCGCGATGTGTCAAATGTCCCTTGAGGAAGTGTCCCGTAAAGGATGTTTCAACTTGGCAGATTGCTTCGGGTGTGCCTGTTGCGATGATTGTGCCGCCGCCACTGCCGCCCTCAGGCCCCAGGTCGATGACGTAATCGGCCGACTTAATCACATCCAGGTTGTGTTCAATCATAATGAGTGTATTGTTCTGATCTACCAGCCGGTGAAGAACGGCCAGCAGCTTTTTCACATCGGCAAAGTGCAGACCTGTGGTGGGTTCGTCCAGGATGTAGAGCGTCTGACCGGTATCTTTTTTACTGAGTTCCTTGCTCAGCTTGACGCGCTGGGCCTCTCCGCCCGAGAGCGTTGTGGCCGCCTGACCCAGACGGACATAGCTCAAACCCACATCGTAAAGTGTCTGACAGCGCCGCCTGACTTGAGGAACGTGGGTGAAGAACTCCAGCGATTCCTCAACAGTCATGTTCAGCACCTGGTGAATGTTCTTGCCGCGATAGAGGATTTCAAGCGTTTCCCGGTTGTACCTCTTACCCCCGCACTGTTCACATGTTACGAAAATATCAGGCAGAAAGTGCATCTCGATTTTAATTAATCCGGCACCCTGGCATGTTTCGCATCGTCCGCCTTTGACATTGAAGCTGAATCTGCCCGGTTTATAGCCCCGCGCCCTGGACTCGGGCACCTGTGAAAAGAGTTCTCGAATGGGTGTGAACAACCCGACATAGGTCGCGGGATTGGAGCGCGGGGTTCTGCCAATGGGGGATTGATCGATTTCAATGACTTTGTCGATGTGATTCAGCCCCTTGATTTTTTCAAAGCTGCCTGTTTTCTTATGGGTTCCATAGACGTGATTGTGAGCTGCCTTGTAGAGGATTTCGGTTACCAGAGTGGATTTTCCCGAGCCCGAAACGCCCGTTACACAGGTGAAAACACCTGTTGGAAAGGCGGCATCGATATGCTTGAGATTGTTCTGCTTACAGCCGCTGACATGGATCATCTTGCGCTTGTTAAAGCGGCGCCTTCTCGCAGGCACTTCAATAAATGCCTTGCCCGAAAGGAATTGTCCGGTTAGGGAATTTTCAATCGCCTCCACTTCTTCAGGCTTGCCGCTGAAGACCACTTCTCCGCCGTGTTCACCGGCTCCTGGACCAAGGTCGATCAGGTAATCCGCCTCCCGAATGGTGTCTTCATCGTGCTCTACCACAATGACGGTGTTCCCCAGGTCGCGCATGTCTTTCAACGTATTCAGCAATCTTTGGTTATCTCTTTGGTGCAGGCCAATGCTGGGCTCATCCAGAACATAGAGGACACCCATCAGGCGTGAGCCCAATTGCGTTGCCAGACGAATGCGCTGACTTTCGCCGCCAGACAGTGTTCCGGCTGTTCGATTTAAAGTGAGATAACCCAAACCCACACCGTTCAGGAAACTGAGACGGCTGATGACTTCCTTCAGTATTTTTTCAGCAATCCGGGCATCGTTCCCTTCCAGCTTCATTTCCGAAAAGGTCTTTAGAGCTTTTCGGACGGAGAGTTCCGAAAAAGAGGCAATGTTCCGGCCCTGTACCAGAACAGATAAAGGCAGCGGTTTAAGTCTTTTACCCGAGCAGCCCTGGCATTGATTTAAGGACATGAAAGTCTCGAGCTGTTCTCTGACAGCCGTTGACGTTGTTTCTCGGTACTTTCGCTTCAAGGTGGCAATGACACCTTTGTATTCGGAGTTGAACTCGTAGCGTTTTTCGTCTTTCCTGAAAACAAACCTGGTTTTACCGGGAACGCCATTCAAGATGATGTTTTTCTGTTTTTCGGTGAGTTTATGAAAGGCCTTGTTCGTCGGGATTCTGTATTTTTCGGCAATTTGCAGGACCTTGCTGAGGTACCAACCGCCTTCTCGACCGCCATAGGGAAGAATGGCTCCATTTCGAATGCTTTTTGTCCAGTCCAGGATACGGTCCGGATCAAATTCCCTGGTTTCCCCCAGACCATCGCATTGCTGGCATGCTCCATGAGGTGAGTTAAAGGAAAAGTTCCTCGGTTCCAGCAGGGGAAAGGAGATCTGGCAGCTCAGGCAGACCAGGTGTTCGCTTAGAAGAACGGGGTCTCGGTCTTCTCTTGGGAAATCCAGTTTAATAACGCCTTCTCCAAGATGGAGCGCGTGTTCAACGCTATCGGCTATGCGATCTCTTTTTCCGGTATCGACCTTAATGCGATCGATGACCGCGTCGATCCGGTGCTTGTAATTCTTGTCCAGCTGCGGTGCTTCCTCGATGCGAATCATCTCGCCGTCTACAATGGCTCGGGTGTAGCCCTTGGCGAGGAGTTCCTGAAAGAGTTTCCTGAATTCTCCTTTGCGGTCCTTGACGACCGGAGCCAGGATCATGATGGCTGTACCCTGTGGATAGCGCATGATGGTGTCAATGATCTCAGTCGCCGATTGACTCACAATGGGATTACCGCATTTCGGGCAATGGGGCTTTCCTATTCTCGCAAAGAGGAGTCGGTAGTAATCGTAGATTTCTGTAACGGTCGCCACGGTTGATCGCGGGTTCTTGCTGGTCGTCTTCTGCTCAATTGAAATGGCGGGTGAGAGCCCTTCAATGGTATCGACTTCCGGCTTCTCCATTTGATCGAGAAACTGACGCGCGTAGGCCGAGAGGGATTCCACATAACGGCGTTGGCCTTCCGCGTAAATGGTATCAAACGCAAGCGAAGATTTACCCGAACCCGATAGACCCGTGATGACGACCAGTTGATCTCTGGGTATTTTAAGGTCGATGTCCTTCAAGTTGTGCGTACGCGCACCTTTAACGTGGATCCAATTAGAACTCACTGCGGATGAACCACTTTTTCTCGTTCAGGCAGTTCGGAGGCGTCGATCCGATAGCCGCATTCCTTATCCGGGCAAACGTAGACGTGCTGTCGTTTGGTCTTCTTTTCCGTCAGAAAGGGGCTTGTGCAGGAAGGGCAGGGGATATCAACGGGTTTATCCCAAAAAACAACGTGACATTTTGGAAACGCTGAGCATCCGTAGAAAATCTTGCCTCTCTTGGATTTTCTTTCGATGATTTCGCCGTTACAGTCTTTATCGGGACACTTCACTCCGGTTGATTCACGGTGAATGTAGCGGCATTCCGGGTAATTGGAGCAGGCGATGAATTCTCCAAATTTTCCTCTTTTCTGAACCAGACTGCCTTTCCCGCAACTGGGGCAGGTTTTTCCCTCTGATTCAGAAATCTCTTCTCTGACGCCAATCATACCTTTCAGCAGAGGCATGTTGGTGGACTCCAGTTTGATTTCCTTAATGGGCTTGGCAAATTTGCAGTTGGGATAGTCGGAACAGGAGAGAAACTGCCCGTACTTGCCCGATTTAATGACCGTTGGTTTACCGCAAAGCTCACAGTCAATATCGGTGTGTATGCCTTCGCGTTTCAGGTCCGGCATTTTTTCTTTGGCCGCGACCAAATGGTCTTCAAACCCCCTGTAGAACTCGCCTAACAGGTTTTGCCAGGTTTGTTTGCCTTCCTCAACGCGGTCAAGCTGGTTTTCCATACGGGCTGTGTACTGGATATCCATGACATCGGAAAAGGAGGCCAGCAGCATGTCGGTAACAATCATGCCCAGGTTGGTGGGGTGAAAGCGGGCTTGTTTCTTTTCTACATAATCCCTGTTCTGAATGGTGGAAATAATGGCGGCATACGTGGATGGTCTGCCAATGCCGTTGTCTTCCAGGGCTTTAACCAGCGAAGCTTCTGAATAGCGGGCAGGTGGTTTGGTGAAAATCTGTTCGGTATCCAGGCTCAGGCATTGAAGTGTTTCACCTTGCTGGAGATCGGGTAGATCAGCCGATTTTTCCACTTTTTCCTGCGAGCGGGCTTTGCTTTCCTGATAAAGTGCGGAAAAACCGGGGAAAGTGGTTACCAGTCCCCTGGATTCAAACAGCCCTTTGGCCGCTTCAATGTGGAAAACGGTTTCATTCATGCGCTTGGCTTCCATCTGTGAAGCAACAAAGCGCTTCCAGATTAAAGTGTACAGTCTCAATTCATCGCTATTCAAATAGGGCGTGAGCCGTTCAGGGGTGTTATCCGCGTGCGTTGGCCTGATGGCTTCGTGTCCATCTTGAATTTTGCCTTTCTTCTGTTTTGGTTGCCTGGCTGATTTCGGCAGATACTCCGGCGGGTAATGAGATCCGATGAAATGCCGTACTTCTGTCAGTGCCTCGTCACTGACTCGAGTTGAGTCGGTTCTCATGTAGGTGATGAGACCGCGTGGCTCGCCGTCAATTTCAACACCCTCGTAGAGCCGCTGGGCGACCATCATGGTTTTTTTAACCGAAAAGCCCAGGCTTCTCGATGCATCCTGTTGGAGTTTAGACGTGGTGAACGGGGGTGGTGGATTCTGTCTTCTGGCTTTTTTCTGAATATGACTCAGTGTGAAATCGGAAGCTTTGATGAGGGATGCCATATCCTTGGCTTGATCGCCGTTTTCGATGGCTGAAGCGGTTTTTTTCGCTGAAACCCTGAGGCTCTTGCCTTCCCATTTAATGAGTTTCGTTTTGAAGTCCGGCGGGACAGAGCCTCTCATGTTTGCGGTGAGTGTCCAGTACTCTTCGGGCTTAAATGCCAGGATGGCATATTCCCGGTCGACAATCATTCGCAGGGCTACCGACTGAACGCGGCCGGCAGAAATACCTCTTTTAACTTTTTTCCACAAAATAGGGCTGATTTTATAACCAACCAGTCTGTCCAGAATGCGGCGGGCCTGCTGGGCATTGACCCTGTTCATGTCCGTGTGTCCGGGGTTCTCGATGGCCTGCTGGATGGCGCGCTTGGTGATTTCATTGAATTGAACCCGGTAGACCGGTTTCCCCGCTGGAACAATCGACTCTTCCAGGTGCCAGCAAATAGCTTCTCCCTCACGATCGGGGTCGGGAGCCAGGTAGACGGCATCGGCCTTTTTTGCGGCACTTTGCAGTTGATTGATGACTTTGTTTTTGGATGGCATGGTGATGTACTGAGGCGTAAAATCGTGCTCAATATCCACGCCCAGTTGATTTCTGGGTAAATCTCGAACGTGGCCCATGGAGGCCAGCACGATGAAATCTTTGCCGAGGTATTTGTTTATGGTTTTGGCTTTAGCCGGAGATTCGACGATTACGAGAGCTGTCATGAAGATGTTTCTCCAGGTAAGTTGATGGGATTTCTGAGGTAATTCTGACCATGAAGAACCGTAATGAGCTCTCTGGTCTCCATCTCAGTTAATTTGGCACCGAGCTTTCCGGGCGTTAAACCCAACGATGGACCTAATTCTGCCAGGAGTGAATCAAAGCAAGTCGATTCAAAGGCGTCAAGACTATCATATATTTTTCTCATGATGGGATCATTTATTTCAATTTCAACCTGTTTTTCCTGATAGGCCGCGCTGCTGATGAGGTTGTCAAAATGCGAGAGAAACTCTTTAACAGACGTAAAAATATGAGCTTCTCCATTTAAGATCAGCTGGTGAGTACCCTGAGAAGTAGGCCGGTTGACGGGACCTGGAACTGCGAAAAGCTCTCTGTTTTGGTCAAGACAGAACTGAGCGGTGATCAATGTGCCCGATTTTTTTTCTGCCTCCACGACAATGGTTGCACGACTCAAACCGCTGATAATGCGATTCCTCATGGGGAAGTGGTACGGCTTAGGGGCCAGGGTCGGGGGAAACTCGGTAACCACAATTCCATGTTGCTTAACGATGTTTCTGGCAAGCAGAGTGTGCTGTTTGGGATAGATGACGCGAATTCCAGAGCCGAGAACAGCGGCCGTTCTGCCGTGTGCATTCAGGGCGGCCTCGTGCGCGACCGCATCGATGCCCAGAGCCAGGCCGGAAACCACGGTAAAGCCGATCCCGGCCAGTTCACTGGCAATTTGACGGGCTGTCTGAATGCCGTAGGTCGTGCAGGTGCGGGCTCCAATGACACTGACACAGGGGCGATGCAGAACGGATAGCTTGCCTGAGTAGAAGAGGAAAAGCGGAGGATCCTCAATTTGTCTCAAAAGCAGGGGATAGGCTTCATCAAAAATGGAAACGTAATGAATGTTGCTTTTCTTGAGCTCCTCGCTGTAGGCTCTGCCCTCTTCTTCAGAACCCTTTGGCTCCAATTGCTCCAAAACCCGGTCGATACTCCACTCCGGACACTCTTTGAGCACTTTTCTGACAGAACTCTGTATGGATACAGGGCCCTTTCCCGTTCCGATTTCATTTAACCAATTCAATACGGTGGCCGACTCAGCTGTTTTCATAAGGCATGAAGATAAACTATTGAATTGCAAACCGTCAAGGTTCTTTTTCGTAAACACAGGCTTGCACCCACTGGGTGTGAACGAATCGATGCAGGATTGCAACTTCAGGAAACAACCTTTTGGCTGCCGCAATCACCGGGTTTTGGTATTGACAATTAACGGGAATCCAGACACAATATTTTTTGATACTGCAAACAGCGAGGACATATGAAAAAGGCGTTCTTAGTTACGGCAACTCTTTTATTTTGTTTTGTATTGCAAAATTGCGATAAAAAGGAAAACTACGAACCGGAATTCGATAGAGAATTAATTGGTGAAGAAATTGAGTTTGGAAGGAAGGCAGCCAGATACGAATTATGGAATGAGGCCATATTCCGTTGGGAAAAGGTGGTCAAGGCCGAAGGTGAAAATGTCAAGGCTTTGAACAACCTGGCTGTCGCTTACGAAGCCATAGGTGATTTTGAAAGCGCGCGTCAATACTACGAAAAAGCGCTCGACTACGACGAAGATGTCACCGCCTTGAGGAATAACTACAAGCGTTTCCTGCATTTTTACAAAAAGCACATGAGGAATCAGGAAAGGCTGGAGAAAGCGAAAGAACCCTCCGCAAAAGCAGAGGAAAGCGAGCTGAAAGCAGCTCCATTAAAAGAGGAGGGCGACCATGAAAAAGAAAAATAGAGCCATCCTGTTTTCGGTTTTCCTGATTCTGGTTGCGTTTACATGGGCTTGCGGGTCGCACTCCGTCAAAAACAAGGTTCAGGTGGAACTTCCGCTTCCGCCCAAGCTGGATGTGGGTCAATACAAATACCTGGTGATGCCCGGCTTTTATAAAGTTCCCGGTGAAGATGTCGCTCAGGGTGTCAGGGTAGGCAGAGAAGCGGTCAATTTCTTCCGCAGAGAGATAATGAAAAACGGCAATATTGAATGGGTCGATGTTGAACCGGTCGATTTCTCTGAAATAGATCCTGAAACATTTTTTGTTGAAAAGCAGCCCTTTTTTGAAAAGCCCGATTTTAAAAACGCCAAAGAAACCATTGCGCTTTGTGGAACGGTCAAATACCAGGTTTTCGATCGAAGCGGTTTTCAAACCTTTGCCGATGTGGATCGTTACGGTCGGATGTACAACAAAACCATCTTTGTTGAAAAGACAGGCTACCAACTCAATATGATGTTTTACATCTATGATTTAGAGACCGGTAAACTCATTCATCGAGAGTCCATGCAGGACGAGCTCGACCTGAATGGTCCTGCGGCAGATAACCGCCTGGCCTTTTACGAATTGGCTCAACGCATGGCCAACAGGGTAATCAGTCTGTTTACAGACACCCAGGTTAAAGCCGAAAGAACACTGTTATAAGGAGCTGAAATGAAAATGAAATGGGTTTGCATATGTATATTTTTGTCTTTTGCCTCTTTGGTCATAGGCGCAGGAAAAAACAAGATTTCCTATGAAAAACTTGACTGGATGCGCTACGAGTCCCGGCATTTCTATTTCTTTTACTACAAGGAAGAAGCTCATCTCATAGAAAATGTGGCTCAACTTGCAGAGACCAGCTATCAAACACTTGCTGAAAAATTGCAGCATGATATCACCTTCAAAATTCCCTTCATCGTCTATAAAACCCATGAAGAGTTTGAAATGACACACACTTTTCCGGGCTTTGTTCCCAGAGGTGTCGGCGCCTTTGCGGATCCGTTTCAAAGCAGAATGGTGATTCCCATTGACCTCTCTGAAGAAAAATTGCACGCACTGATTCAACACGAACTAACTCACATTTTCCAATACGATATGCTCTACAACAATCGGATCAGCACCATTATCAGAGCTCAGGCACCGACATGGTTTACCGAAGGCATGGCTTCCTATTTTGGGGACGATGAAACGACCATGGATCACATGGTTCTGAGGGATGCCGGTATTAACAGCGACTTCAGAAGCCTGCAGCAGGTGACCCGTATGTCCTTCCTGGCCTATCGCATTGGACATGCTGTTTTCGATTTTATGGAAGAGGAATGGGGCATGGAGGGAATTCGCAATTTCCTTTGGCAGTATCGCAAGAACATCACAGGCAAGATCGATGTGGCCATTCGGAAGGCTTTTGAACTTGAACCTGAAGAATTCGATCGAAAATTCAGAAAATACCTCAGAAAAAAGTACCTCGATCTTCTGCCCAAAAAGGAAGAACCCGATGATCATGCCGATGAAATAAGAACCAAGAAGGTTTTTACGACCCTTTCTCCGGAGCTTTCACCCAGCGGCGATTTATTTGCGGCCATTGTACCCATTAAGAACGAACTGGATCTGGTACTGATTTCAACCAAGGATGGCCGGATTTTTTCAAATCTCACCAAGGGTTACTCCAATGATTACACTGAAATTCTGGTTGGAGCCTTTGATGGAACCAACGACTTGACTTGGAGCTCGGATGGCAATGAAATTGCCTTTGCCGTGCGTCAGGAGGGAACTTCCCACTTGTTGGTAGTCAATGTTTTAACCGGGAAAATAGTGGCTGATATCCATATTGACGGCATTAGAGACATGAAATCGCCGTGTTTTTCAAAAGACGGAAGCAAGGTCTACTTTTCAGGGAACAAAGACGGCTTTTTTGATATCTTTGTCTACAGCAGGGAAACTCAGCTCACAGCAAACCTCACCAACGATAAGCATCTCGATAAAAACCCCAGAGTGTCACCCGATGGCGCGGAAGTTCTCTATTCATCCAACCGAAACGGTTTTTTCAAAATATACACCCTCAACCTGAAGAACAGCGAGAAAACCCAGTTGACCACCGGGCTGGGCAACGACATTCAAGCCAGTTACAGTGTTGACATGAAGTCGGTTTACTTCTCGTCCGATCGCTTTGATGATATCTACAATATTTATTCACTGAACCTGGAAGATGGCTCGATGAAGCAGTATACGAATGTTCTTACGGGTGCCTTTGCGCCACAGGAACGGGTTACCTTCGATCATCGCGAGTCAGAGGAACGCAAGCAGCTTATTTTCACTTCCTATTACGAGGGTCGCTATCGCATCTACCGCATGATGAATCCGGATGAACGCGGCATAGAGTATCAGGTTAAGAGCGATAATTACAGTGTCTATCGCGCAAAGCCGGAAAAATTGCTGTTTAAAATGGATCCGGGCTTTAAAAATGAATACCAGGCCAAGAAGCACTTCATGGTGAGCAATGTGGGTCTGACGGCCGGTGTTACCGACGATGGCCGCTTCCTTTCTTCCGGCAATATATCCTTCAGCGATGTTCTGGGAATTCACAACTTACAAGTTATTCTCGACAGTATTTCCAGTTACGACAGCTATTATCTCACCTATCTCAACAAGAAGAACCGCTGGCAATGGGGCGCGTCAGCCAGTTTCTACCAGTACTTTTTAGTGGATTTTTACTACATACCGGGAACGAGATTTGAAAGGGTATACAAGAACGCCAGTGCGACGGCATTCGCTCGATACCCTTTTACGACTTTTACGAGAGTCGATCTGGGCATCGGCTTCAGAGATCAGGATTTTTATACCCTGCAGTTTTCAGAGCAAGGCTCGCCATACTATCGGGAGGTGGATCAGTCGAAACCCTTCCTTTACGCGGCTTATTCCCTTGATACCGTTCGCTATGCCTACTTCGGGCCCATTCAAGGTATGGGACTGGACCTTGTTGGAGAATACATGCAGGACACCATGGAATCCGGGCACCTCAGTTTCAGAGCCTACAAGGAAATGACCCGCCGGTCATTGCTGGCTTTCAGGCTGTATGCAGATGTCAGCAATGGAGATATACCCGACCTCTTTTCGCTGGGTGGAAGTAACAGATTGAGAGGGGACTTCTACTACAATCAGTTCACCGGTACCCGGAGAGTACTGGCTACGACCGAGATCCGCTTTCCCATTATCGATGTACTGCATCTTCCATTTGGCTTGATTCTCAATAACGTCCGGGCGGCTCTCTACGTGGAAGCGGGCGGCACCTGGTTCCAGGGCGATGACTTTAATTTTGAGTTTGAAGGAGATACTTACAACCCGGATGATTTCGATGTCAAGGCTTATGTGCAGTACCCGTACTTGATGGGAACCTACGGTCTGGATGTCAGTCTCAATCTGGCGGGAATGGAATTGCATTGGGCCTGGTCCAAACGCACCAACTTCCGCGAGTTTCCCACCGGAAGCCGCTTGAGTTTCTGGATTGGCAGGAAATTCTAACTGGACAAGCACCTGTTTTTTAGCCTGTCTTCGCATAGCTGAAAAATACAGTTGTCCAGTGACCAGCTTTTTGCTGAAGAAATAGAATTTGAATCTGTTGTGTTGGTGTGATTTTAACGGAAGTGACTTTCATTTTCCTGTTCGTTATGGATACGTTGAATCTCAAAGACAGCTTTCGTATCCTGAAAATAAGACCCATCCCAACCGATCAACTGTGAAGTAAAAAAAAAGTTTTGCACAACCGTTATTCCAAACTATAATATGAGGAGCAGAGAAGAGGTGAATTTATGTTAGCTGTTTTATACGACATTGTTACATCGATTAATTTATCAGGTCCCTTACAGTGGGTGGCACTGCTTGTTGTTATTTGCCTGTTATCGAGCCCCGGCGCCATGTTCACTATGGTTGGGCTGGGAGCAAAGGTCGGTTTTGCCCGTCACTTAATGGATAAAGCCAAGCATCCCCAAGGTGAAGCAACCAATTAAAGCCAGCTGGAAACCTTCCATTGATTTGGAGCGGTTCAACTTTTTAGTTGTTCAATTAGAGCAAAAACTCCTGGCATTCCTCCACAGGGAATGTCCTCTTGAAGAACTGTATCATTTAGAAGCGTTACAGGAAATCTATCACCTGGTCGATGAAGACCCATGGCAGGCTTTTCTCTACGCGCGCATCAAGAATGCCCATGCCATGACACCTCGACATGGCATCAATGTCATGCTTACCGCCAGAGCATGGATTCGTCTCTTTCACAAGTTTGGCAGTAAGATCGATGATTTTTCTTTCTCTGCGTTGGTTCACGATGCGGGTCACTGGTATTCAGGTAACCTGGTGTATGTCATGAACCGCTATACATTCGAGCAGGCGGATCAATTGCCCGGCCACTGTCTGGAACTCCAGTGGGGTGAAGGAATTCTGACAGATGAAATGAAGGGCTGGATCAGGGATCACCATGAGAATCAGGATGGCTCGGGTTATCCCAATCGTCTTGTGAGCCCATCGCTTCCGGCACAGATTTTAAGGATTGCGGATTGTTTTGAAGGGTTGACGACCAAGCGGCATTTCAGGCCGGCTCACTCATACGCTAAAGCGTTGGCTCTGATGATTCGATGGACTCCCTATAAGTTCAATCCGGGTCTGATGAAGAGTTTTCGGGAATTTCTCGGTACCTATCCTCCCGGTACCACACTTATTCTCAAATCCAACGAAATAGCCATTGTCCTACCGCCCGCGCCAGGAGAGAAAGATTTCAATCAACTGATCATAACCAACAAGCAGGGAGATTTCAGGGAAGGCTTAGTTGAGCCGCTTGTAATTGAAGATATAAAAAGTGAAACCGTACCTTACTTTCAGCCGCGTTTAGAAGAAAAGTGGAAACCCATAAGACCTGACCTGATGGGGTTAAGGCGGAACTACCTGGAAGAAGACCTCGTATTGACAGAGGCTTCCCATAGAGATGACTCTTCGGATAATTGAGCCTTACAACATGCGCAAAAGTTGAGTTATCACTTCTTCTATGCTTTCAGGGTTGAGTTTCTTGTGATGGGACGTAAGGATCTGCCGGCCAACTAAATTCATTCCCATTGCGGACAACTGGAGTCTCATGCCGTTGAGCACATAGACACCTCCACCGCCGCTGTGGGTGGCCAGTGCGGCTGGCTTCCCATTAAAACATCGTCTCCAATCATCACTGTTGGTTACACTCAACCATGCAATGAAATTGGTCAGTACGGGTGGGATTCCCTGATTGTACTCGGGTGCCACGAAAATCATGGCATCAGCTTGCAGAACCTTTTTTGCCAAACCCTGAAGGCACGCCGGCTTTTCGCTGACATTGAATTTTGGTGTAAACAAAGGCAGATCGTGTTTTACTAAGTTGAGTATTTCATTTTGAATTTTTCTTGCGCGAAGGGCGTCGGAAAAGCACTCGGCGAGTTCGAGGTTTTTTTCGTTACTTGCAACTAAAATCAGGACTTTTGTCATTCATTTACCTCTTTTTATACGCTAGTCTACAACAAGAACCGCTATTTGGCTAGATCGCTATTTTAGATCTTTGATCATGGAAACCGGAATTTAAATGGGGATGTGGTGAGTGTACCCATTGTAAGCAGAGCACCGTTTTCATCGACTGTTTTGCTATACCAGTGCCTTGTATTTTGGTTTTCGCTTGATGGGAACTTCAATCGGGAGTCTCTTGGTTGGTTGACTCAGCTTCTTCCTTAAAAAGATCTTTTATCTGTTCTGCCAGCTTAACCATGTGCATGCGCATAATCGCTGTTTTTCCGTGTTTGTCGCAGATGAAAAACATACAGTATTCCTTCTTGTGCATTAAGGCAATCACATAGTCGGCTGACTTAATCAGGCATTCTTCCGGAGGCTTCGAACCAATGGCTTTCATACTTTCGGCACTTGTTTTGCACATCCGCTGAATTGATTTCGTTAGGTTTTCAATATCCAGCGAGTCGTCAAGGCAGTGATGAGCAATAATCTCTCCATCTTCTTTCACAATTATAAAGCACTTGAAACCAATGGTTTGATCTGTATCAATTAGCAGTTTTTGAAGCTTACTCTGAAATAAATTTCCAGATTCGGTTGAAGTTTTTTTCTTGTTTTCCAGCATATCTTTCATTCGCATTGCTTCCATAATTAGATAACTGGCAGATTTGTCAATTACTGGAGTCATATCCTCGTTTAAGTTTTTGATTCTAATATCCCCATCAATCCAGCTGATTATTTCAAGAGCCGCTTTTTCTCCCGATAGTTGATCCAGGGTCGCATTGATAATTAAGCCGTCTTTGATGTAGAGCGAACCCGTTTTACCCTGCGAGTTAATTTCCAGGGTACAGCTCTTATGTTCAATGATCAGCAACTGCAGGAAAGCCGGAATGGTAATCCCCTTTAGATAGCCTCCGGACTTTTCAGTTAGTACATGTTTTATTTTGTGTACCAGAGTGCTTCTATCGATAGGTTTCTGAATGTATTGAAGGACGCCCTGACTCAGTATTTTTTCTTTGGTCGCGAGGCTGGGAACTGCAGTTGATACGATAATGGGGATATCTGGCTGATTCTTCCTCATCCAGGTGATGAGCTCAGATCCATTCATTTCCGGCATGTGTAAATCGGTAATGGTTAGGGCAATGTTGTTTTCACACAAAACCTGAACCGCATGCTTCCCATTGTCAGCTTCAAAGAGTTGAACCTTGTCGAGGGCGGAAAGAATGACATCTTTTAAAAAGAGTCGTTGGTTGGTATCGTCTTCAACTATTAAAATCTTTTGCATTTCAACATCACTTCACGATATACGATTCGTGACTATTACGTTTCAGTTACATTTGTACTTTAATATATTGTGTCCTGCCAGCATCAGATTCCCTACTGACATTCGAAATTATATGAATATTGGGTTTGCTAAGCAACTAATTTTTGTATTTTTACGGCTGATCTTTGTTGAAAATAGCATATTAATACAACAGATTGTAAAAAGCAATTCAAATTCCTGCGGCTGTCCAGCACACGCTGCGTGCATCTATTAAAGTGTTGTGGTATGATCTCAGGCATGTTGCTTCGCAACTCAAATAACTGTCAGGCTAGTAAAAATGGAACGTTTTGAATTATGTCACGAGTGTACAAAGTCCTTCAAAAAGAAAGATTTAATTTCGTATAAGGGAAAGTACATCTGTGTTGACTGTAAACCGGAGTTCTTTCAAAAGATAAGAGAAGGTATAGCGACACGGAACGCGGTTGAATATGCTGGCTTTTGGATCAGGGTTGCAGCCAAGCTGATCGATGGTGTTATTTTGGCGGTCATGGGTTTGCTGATTGTCATTCCGTTTTTCTTTTTCGCGACCACAGCCTTGAGGAACACGGGTGATCCCAATCCTGGAAATCCACAGTTCGTAATCGCCATCTTTGCGTACTATGCCATTACTTTAGCTTTACAGGCTTTGTACCCCACATTCTTTGTGGGAAAGTACGCGGCAACACCTGGAAAAATGATGGTTGGAATTCAAGTTCTTCGTTCCGATGGCGGCCGGGTTTCCTATTTAAGAGCCTTTGCGCGGTTTTGGGCTGAGTTGCTTAGTGGAATGACACTCTACATTGGCTATATCATGGTTGGCTTTACCGATGAAAAAACCGGTCTACACGATCTAATTTGCGACACCAGGGTTGTATATAAAACAAATTAGGGGATCGGTTTTTCAATGATTGTATGGTCAAGACTATTTGTTAGTGAATTGGGCAGGTAAGGGAAAGTGATTGTTGAGAGCGGTCTGTCGTGTGGTTTTTGCAAGAAAACACTGCCGCCCGTGGATTCCGAGGGCAATCGTGAAATACAGTCATGTCCCCATTGTGGCAGCTTCTATCGAGTCGATGTTTTTCCCGCTTTTATTGGCAGTCCTGAAGAGGATGACGAACAAAGGGATCTAAGCCGGATCGATGATTCACACAAACAGGGTATGGGAAAGGCCAGTTGCTATTTTCATGTCAATAACCGCGCGGTCACACCGTGCAGTCACTGCGGAAGGTTTCTGTGCAGTTTGTGCAGGATTCCGGTAGGCAATGAGCTAATCTGTCCGAAATGTATCGGCGAAGGTGTCGATGGCTTGAATTCCAATAATTCCTGTATTCAGTACGACAGTATCGCGCTTTGGCTTGCTATCCTGCCCGTGTTGTTTTTTCTGTGGCCGGCACTCATCGGTGCGCCCGCGTCTCTTTTCATTACTGTGCGCTATTTCAACAAACCGTGTTCCTATCTTCCAAGAACCAAAGCCAGGTTCATTTTGGCAGCACTGCTGTCAGCCGTGGAGCTGACATTTATACTTTTGATTGTATTTGCTATTGTGGGGGGAATGGTTTAATGTCAATTTCAACTCCCTACGTCAAACTCACCACATCCCCATTCAGTGGCCGGGGGTGTCTGTTTGGTGTTCCAGGTCTCACTCGTGTCTTTGCCGGTGACGATCATTTGCTTATCGCCAACAGTACAATTCTTAAAGAGATGTACAAGCGTATTTATTTCAAAGATATCCAATTGATTCATCTTCAGGTTACCAGGCTGGCTCTCTACCTCAATGTTCTTTGCACCCTGCTTGTGGTTGTTTTTGGCATGTTGGAAGCCGGTAATGGCGTTCCATTTGGTTTTTCAGGCTTCTTTTTGATATTGGTTTTGTTGTACTTACTGATAAACATCTTTAAGGGGACAACTTGCATTTGCAAGATTCAAACCGGGGTTCAGACTTTTGTTTTGCCTGTCGGCAGGCTGAAAGCGGCCAATCGTGTTCTGGACATCATCGGTCAAAAAGCTTACGACGCGCAAGGCGCGTTTCCAGAAGAAGGAGAGGCTTCCCAAGGTGTTTCTGTGGGAGCCCGGCGCACTTTGCAAAAGCACGAGCACCCTCCAAGCATACCGCGGGTAAGACGACATGTTGTCATGGAACCCTATTCGGGTTATTGGCACGCCTGGCTGGCGGTTTCCTGGCTTGTATACGCATTGATCATGTCTCTGGTCAAGTTAACCCAAAACAGTGCCATCCTTTACCTCGGTCTGTTGTGCTTTTTTGTGTCGGGTGTTTTAAATATCTTTATCGTTTTCAAACAGCGTAAAAGGAAACTGCGGGGAATCGTCGTCTACAGCAGTTCGCTTGCTGCCATTGTTTGGGTTGTTCAGGCGATGATCTGTTACGGTCATTTCATGTGGTACAGTTTAGTGAGCTCGTTAAACAGGATCGATTATGGTTTTAACTATTTGCAGTTTATGGACTCCGTTAGTAAAGGACTCAGTAACATGCAATATCTCGTACCCATTCTTCTTTTTTCCAGCACGGCTGTCGGCATTTACATTCTGTACGGATGGGCGAGATATTGCAATGGGCTACAACAAGAGAGAACCGAAACATGAAGAATCATCTTTCAACCCGACGATGTACCAACCACCCCCAAAGGGAAGCGGTCGTGCAATGTCCGGATTGCAAGCTCTTTTTCTGTAGAGAATGCGTTACAGAAAAAGAATTTAAAATGATGTGTTCCTCTTGCCTGTTGTCGCAGGTGGATGAGCCAAAAAAGCAGAGAAAATGGCCCGGGCTTCTCAAACAGCTCATCTTGTCCATGGCGGGTTTCCTGTTCCTCTGGCTGTGCTTGTACTACCTTGGGAAAGCCTTTATCGAGGTTCCAGATTTCTTTCAAGAGGATTTTGGTCCATGAGATACCCATCGGCACTTGCCCTGATTGACGAGGCGACATACCTGCTGCGCAGGTCTCCGGCTAAAACGTATTTGAGTTATTATCTGGGTGCACTGCCATTTGTATTGGGTATGGTTTATTATCTCACAGAGATGATTTTGAGTTCCATGGCAGTTATAAAAGTGATGACCAGTTCCCTGATGGTGAGCGGTCTCTACATTTGGATGAAGTGTTGGCAGTCTATCTTCGCTGCCCAGTTATTTGCCCGTCTGGTCGATGGCGAGCCAGAGAAAATAACCTTTGTTAAGTTTTTCAAACTGATACTCTACCACATGAAATATCAGCCCTGGAAGCTGATTGCCCTACCCATCGGTGCCATCCTCACAGTGCCCTTTGGCTGGCTTTTTGCCTATTATCAAAACTTGACCGTTCTGCCTCTTATTGAACGCTCGTTTAACGGTCAAGTTGCGGGTAAACAGTCCACACTGTGGTGGAAGCAGAATCACAGCATAATGCTGATTCTCTGGCTTTTTAGTCTTTTTGTGTTTTTAAACTTTTTAATTCTTGGCTTTTCTATTCCTCAGATGCTCAAGACCTTAATGGGTATTGAAACGACATTCTCTCAAGCGGGTTTCCATTTGCTGAACTCCAGCTTTCTGTGGGCATGTCTTGGTTTAACTTATCTTGTTATCGATCCTTTGTTGAAAGCCGTCTACCTGCTTCGCTGTTACTACGGACGTTCTCAAAAAAACGGGCAGGACCTGAGGGCCGATTTAAGGCGATTGCAGAAACGGATTCAAACGGCAATCGTGCTGGCTCTTTTCACTGGTATCGCTCTGCCTGTCTTCGGTAACCCGGTAAACGACGAACAACAAAGCGGCCAGAGGGTGTTTCAGGCACCAATCGATCCTCAGAAACTGAACCGGGAGATTGAAGCCGTCCTGGCTCAACGTGAATACGATTGGAAGAGACCCAAGATGAAACTGGAAAACGAGGACAGCTTTTTTGCATCGCTGGCCAAAACGACCCGGATAAAACTTCGTCAGCTCGGGAAGTGGCTTGAGAAATGGATGAGAAAGCTGCTCAGGAAGAAACCAAACGCTTCGGATCATGATTCACCGAGCATCCTCGGCGGCAGAAACGTGGCTTATGTCCTTCTCATCACAGTGACGGTTTTGCTCTGTTTCCTGGTTGTCTTTCTCATCAGGAGGCAAGGCGCGAAAATGGAGCCGGAACCGCGGACTGTCAGTGCTCCTGATTTGAATCGCGAGGAATTGGTTGCATCGGACCTACCTGAAGATGAGTGGTTTAAAATGGCGAATGAGATGGTTGAAAAAGGCGAATACAGGTTGGCTGTTCGAGCCTATTTTCTCTCGACTCTTTCTCTTTTAAATGAAAAAGAAATCATTCGGGTGGAAATGTTCAAATCAAATTATGAATACGGGCTGGAACTCAGCCGGCGTGAGCATGTCCATCCGCATCTGCCCAGCCCTTTTTTCGCCAATGTGGCTCTGTTTGAAAAAGTCTGGTATGGCATGTACGATGTCAGTCAGGGTTTGTTAAAACAATTTCTGGACAACTACAGGAGGATCAGGAATCATGCTGAACCGAGCTAGAACACAACTTCTTCTGCTTGCCCTGCTGCTCTTCTCCGCTCTCTTCCTGGTTTGGATTTTGAACCTTCGTTTTGCAGCGGGAGATGTCTATCCTGCCTATTCCTCATTCAGAGTCGATCCCCAAGGTTGTAAAGCGCTTTATGAGAGCCTGGAGCGAATTCCTGGTGTCCAGGTTGAACGGAACTCAAAATCATTAAAATACCTGGCTGTAGATAAGCCCTTAAATAAGAAAAGGATCGTTCTCCTGGCTGGTATGGGGTCGCTTGAATTGGATCAGACCTTAAAAAGCGGTTGGCTGAGAGACTATCTTCATGCGGGCGGTCACGTACTGCTCGCGCTGAAACCCCATTTAGAGCGCTCTTTTATGTGGGACATGGAGCCTGACAGTGATGCTGAAGTCGAGGTTCCCGCAGAAGAGGAACAACCAACTGGGGAAGAAGAAAAAACACCAACAACTGAAAGCTGTGCAGCAGGACAGCCTCTTCCAGACTGGTACTTTCGCAGTGATTTTGAACCATCGAGAGAACAACCCGCCCGACCTCATACAGCCAAATTGAGCGCGGATATCTCGTTGGCGGAAACCCAATCATGGCACTCCGGCTTGTTCTTCCACTCTTATTCTGAGCACTGGAGGCCTGTTTACGAAATCGAGGCGGGTACGGTCTGCATGGAGTGGATTCAGGGAGAAGGGCGGTTGATTGCCCTTTCGGATGCCTATTTTCTGAGCAATGAATCGCTCTGGAAAGATAAACAGACCGATTTCCTGATCTGGTTACTGGGCAACTGCTCCGTAGTTGTTTTTGACGAAACGCATCTGGGTGTTGTTTCAAAGACACACATTTCCGATTTGGTTTTCCGATATCGTTTTCAAGGCATTGTTGTTGGTTTCCTGCTGCTTGGAGTCCTTTTTCTGTGGAAAAATGGCTCACCGCTCATTCCCTCTTCGGATCATGGCAGGGAAGAAGTGAAATCTGTCGGGAGAGACGTGACATCCGGCCTGGTTAACATGTTGAAACGGTCCATTCCCAAAGAAGAAATCCTCGGTGCCTGTTTTCAGGAGTGGAAAAAAACGGTTCCCGCCTATCACAAGAAGAGTCAGGTTGAAAAGGTGCGTTCCATCGTTGAAGCAGAAGGTGAGCGCGGTTGGAAAGACAGAGACACCCGCAAAGCATACCACCGTATCCAACAAATTATATCAAAGAGGAGAGTAACGAGATGATAGCACTCAATCATCTGCTAGAGGTGATCAAACAAATAAAGCAGGAAGTAGGCAAGGTCATTATTGGCCAGGAGCGTGTCCTTGATCAAACCTTGATTGCTATTTTTACCAATCAACATGCGCTGATCGAGGGAGTACCCGGAACAGGAAAGACACTTCTGGTGCGTACCTTGGGGAAGGTTCTCGGATGCGACTCATCCAGAATCCAGTTCACACCCGACCTCATGCCCGCGGATATTACGGGTACACATGTCTACAACATGCAGAAAAATCAGTTCGACTTAGTAAAAGGTCCCGTTTTTACCACGTTCCTGCTGGCCGACGAAATCAATCGTGCACCCGCTAAAACACAGTCTGCCCTGCTTCAATCCATGCAGGAACGCCAGGTGACTATCGACCGGGAGACCATTAAACTCTCGTCGAATTTTACCGTTTTCGCGACTCAGAATCCCATTGAGTTCGAGGGGACTTACGCGCTTCCTGAAGCTCAGCGTGACCGTTTTATGATGAAAATTCAAATGGAGCTCCCAAACAGGGAAGAGGAATTGACTCTGGCAAAGAGAATGATTCAGAAAGTGGACTCACCTGAAGCCGTTCTGGAATCCAATCAGGTTCAACCTGTTATCGTGGAAGACGATTTGATGACATTGAGAATGGCTCTTGAAGGGATTAAAGTGAAGGAAGACATCCTGGATTACCTGGTGGAAACCGTTCGCAAGACCAGAAGGCATGAGGGTGTCCTGGTTGGAGCCGGACCGAGAGCTGTGCAAGCTTTGTTGCTGGGGACAAGAGCATTGGCCGCCATTCGAAACAGAGATTTTATTACACCGGACGATGTCAAGGAGCTCACACCTGCCGTCCTGTCCCATCGCATCATTCTTCGCCCCGAATTTGAAATTGAAGGTTTGACGGTTTCAGAAGTGATTGAATCCATTCAAAAGGAGATCATGGTGCCGCGATGATTGTTCCCAGGAGACGACTTCTGGTCGTTGTACTCTTCACAGCTGTGCCGCTTTTGGCATTGGCCTTCTCCGAAACGGCATGGAGCGGCTTCGCCGCCGCTCTATTCGGGTTATTGGTACTGCTCGCGCTGGCAGATGCGTTCCTGCCTGATTCTGTGCTGGAACAGTTGGAGATAAAAAGCGCGCCTGTTGTTCGAATGACCAAGGGTAAAGAGTCTGTTTTATCCCTTTACCTTCAATCTCATCTGAACTGCAGAAGAACGCTTTCCTTTGGCTTGCCGTTGCCTGACTCTATTTTGAGCGGGCAGTGCGTTCAGTCTCTGGAACATCTGTCGCCGGGGATTTGTGAAATGCAATGGAATGGCACACCCCGTGTACGGGGCGAGTTTCCCCTCAGGTCCATCTACCTGGAATCGGCTTCCCGTCTCGGGTTATGGTCCAGAAGAACGTCCCGGAAGCTGGAGCTCGTCATTCGTGTTTACCCTAATCTGTTTCAGGAGAAAAAGGTCATGGCAGCCTTGTTTCTGAATGCTGCCGGAACCGGTATCCACACGCGAAGGCAATTGGGGCAGGGCAGGGAATTTGAAAAGCTGAGATACTACCTGCCAGGCGATTCCTACGGGGATATTCATTGGAAGGCCAGCGCCAAACGCAACAGTTTAGTGACAAAGGAGTTTCGAACAGAACAAACGCAGGAAATCTACGTGGTTCTGGATGCGTCCCGCTTAAGTGCTCGAAGGGCGGAATCGGGAGAAGAACAAACCATTGTGGAGCGTTTCATAACAGCTTCCTTAATTACCTGTCTGGCGGCTGAAAAACAGGGAGACCTCTTTGGTGTCCTCTCATTCAGCGACAAGGTGGATGCCTTTATTCGCGCGAAAAGCGGCAGGGAGCACTATCACTGCTGCCGGGATGCCCTTTACCATTTGCATCCAAAATCCGTTTCACCTGATTTCGATGAACTCTGTACATTTATTCGACTTAAACTTCGGAAAAGAGCCCTGCTGGTTTTTCTGGTCAATCTGGATGACCCCGTTACTTCGGAGAACTTCATCAAAAGTATCGAGTTGATTTCCAGGCGCCATCTTGTTTTGGTGGGCATGATTCAAGACCGTCACATAGAACCCATGTTCTCCATGGAAAAACTCCATGATACCAATCAGCTTTACGACAATCTGGCTTCCCACCTGCGCTGGAACGAATTGAGGAAAGTGAAGCGGATTCTTCTGAGAAGAGGCGTCCGATTCTCCTTATACCCGAGTGAAGGCCTGTGTCTCGGCCTTGTAACCCAATATATGCATATCAAACAGAGGCAGTTGCTGTGATTATCGATTTGGCGAGTTTTATTGAAACGGAAAGAAGTTATTGGGAAGAGCTGGACGCTTTTCTGGATCGCATGTCAAAGGACTACGCTCTTACACTGTCGCTGGAAGAAATTCAGCGTTTTCACTATCTCTATCAGCGTGCTTCAGCGGATCTTGTCAAGGTACACACCTTTTGCGCTGAAAACGATTTGAAAAAGCACCTCGAGAATTTGGTGTCACGGGCCTACTCGGAAATCCACGGTGAAAAAAATACAGCGGTGAAGTTTCATCCCCTGCACTGGCTTTTTCACACCTTTCCCCGCACATTCAGAACCAATATACTTGCGTTTGCTTTGGCTGTTTGTGTCACGTTGATAGGAGGCTTGTTCGGTGCGGTCGCGGTTCACCTGGACCCTGAAGCAAAAGAGGTGATACTGCCTTTTGACCACTTGCTGGGCTCACCCGGTGATCGCGTCGCTGAAGAGGAAAGCCGAACGGGAGACCATCTGACCTCCAAAACCACTTTTTCGGCCTTTCTCATGACCCATAACACCAGAGTCACGTTGACAACCATGGCTATGGGCATCTTCTGGGGACTTGGCTCACTCATCCTGCTCTTTTACAACGGTGTCATACTGGGAGCCATTGTTTTTGACTATGTGGCGGCCGGAGAGAGCTTGTTTCTGATGGGATGGCTGCTGCCTCACGGTATTATAGAAATACCCGCCATTTTAATCGGCGGTCAAGCGGGCTTTGTGTTGGGACACGCACTCATTGGCTGGGGTACCAGACGGTCATTGCGTCAGCGCTTGCGTGAAAAAATATCCGATATTGTGACCCTGGTTTTCGGTGCCTCTGTGATGTTGGTTTGGGCGGGTATCGTTGAAGCCTTTTTGTCTCAATATCACTATCCCGTTATATCCTATGAGCTGAAAATAACAATCGGTGTGATAGAGGGATTCTTGCTGTTGGTTTTCCTCACTCAATTTGGCCGAAACACAGCAGGCCGCCAGCAGAAGCGCCCAAAGGAAAGTGAATATGCGTTCTAAAGTCAATGGACTCGTCATTCAAACGCCTGAAGGTGTTTCCTTTTCCCTGCTGCTGGCGAGCCCCGTTATCCGATTTATGGCCTGGCTGATTGACTTGTTCTGTATTCTGGTTCTCATGAATATCGTGGGAATGCTCGCGAACACCATGGTCGTCTTGAGTCCCCAGGGAGCTCAAGTATTCCAGATTCTGGTCGGTTTTGCGATCTCCATTGGGTATGCCATCTTCCTGGAATGGCTTTGGCAAGGGCAAACCCTTGGAAAGCGTCTTTTCAGACTGCGCGTCATAGATGAGGCCGGTCTGAAACTGAGTTTTAGTCAGGTTGTCATGCGCAATTTTCTGCGATTGGTCGATATGCTGCCCGCGCTCTATGCCGTGGGAGGAGCAGCAGCCGTTTTATCAAAAAAGAGCCAACGCCTGGGTGATATCGCCGCGGGAACCATTGTCATCAGAAACCCCAAAATAGCCAAACCGGATCTGGAGCGGGTTTTGTCGAGAAAATACAATTCACTTCGTTCCTATCCCCATTTGGCGGCTCGTCTGCGTCAGCGAATTAATCCGTCGGAAGCGGCACTGGGTTTACAGGCTCTTTTGAGAAAAAACAGTCTGGAGGATCAAGCGCGTTTGACTCTTTTTGAAGAGCTGGAGCTGTTTTACAGGCAAAAAGTCACTTTCCCCGTGGAGGCCAGCCTCGGAATGTCTCCTGAAAGCTATGTTAGAAACGTCGTCGATATTCTCTTTCGCCCTGAGACAAAGTGACACTGTCTCGGGTTTGGGGATTGGAGAATCAAGAGCTTTGACTTGCACCTGAAGCATTTTGAACGGGCGAGGTATGGGCAGATGCCGTTAACCCTTCAGCTTGCTGGCGAGGTCTGTCCCTTTCTGTTTTTTTACATAGTGCCGGCAGAGAGCCGGAGCAGAGGCATTCTTCGCTGTATTGAAACCGGTCAATTGAGTCTGCTCTCTGCCAGGATCGACGGATCGATTCGCTGATTTCTCGTGTCTGATTGAGAGTGGATAATCTTTTAAAACGCTGAATGCAATATCGAACCGTTAAAGTCCCGTTTGGCATTTAGGCTGGCATATCGCTGCCTTTTGGATGATAATGAGTCAAAATATACATTCTATATTGAGGTGAACATGAGTAAGGTAAGAAAACAAATATGCGTGGACGGAAAAAACTATGCCATTTTTTCCCTTCGTGAAGCAGCGAAAAAGGGGATCAGGCATATTGATAAATTGCCGAAAAGTTTAAAAGTGTTACTGGAAAACCTGTTGCGGCATGAAAACGGAACAACAGTGACCTGGAATGATATCGAGGCATTGGATGAGTGGGTTGAGAACGGAGGTTCTAATCATGAAATTTCCTATCATCCGGCACGGGTTATCATGCAGGATTTTACAGGTGTTCCCGCTGTTGTCGATTTAGCGGCAATGCGCGGAGCCATGAAAGTTCTGGATGGTGATCCCAGGAAAATCAACCCTCAGGTTCCCGTTGACCTTGTTATTGACCACAGTGTTCAAGTAGAGCACTTTGGCAATGAAGAGGCATTTTCAAAAAATGTGGAACTGGAATACCGCCGCAATATGGAACGCTATCGCTTTTTGAAGTGGGGGCAGAATACGTTTGAAAATTTCCGCGTTGTTCCTCCCGGAACAGGTATTATCCATCAGGTCAACTTGGAATACCTGGCCAATGTGGTATGGACCAAAGAAGCAGGAGAAGAAATCCTTGCCTATCCCGACACCTGTGTTGGCACGGACTCACACACCACCATGATTAACGGTCTGGCTGTTTTAGGCTGGGGCGTTGGTGGAATTGAAGCAGAAGCGGCCATGCTGGGTCAGCCCGTTACCATGCTTATTCCAGAGGTAGTCGGCTTCAAACTCAAGGGGCAATTAAAAGAGGGGATTACGGCGACGGATCTCGTTCTCAAGGTGGTTGAAATGCTTCGAGCTCACGGTGTGGTTGGAAAGTTTGTCGAGTTTTTTGGTCCAGGAATGGCGGATCTGTCTCTGGCAGACAGAGCGACACTGGCAAATATGGCGCCCGAGTATGGTGCTACTTGCGGATTCTTTCCTGTAGACGAAAAGACTCTTGATTATCTGAAGTTCTCCGGTCGCAGTGATGAAACCGTTCGCCTGGTTGAGTCCTATTCCAAAGAGCAAGGTCTGTGGGCTCATGCCGATGATCCTGACCCCGTTTTCTCATCGGTAGTGGAATTGAATCTCAGCGATGTGGAACCCTCTATTTCGGGCCCTAAACGTCCGCAGGATCGGATCAATCTATGCAATGCTCACAGCGCTTTTAAAGCTGCATTTAAGGGCATGTTCAATGGCAGTGATGAGCAGCTTCAAGAGGAATATCCAGTTGAAGGTGAATCATTTGGCATGAAAAATGGAAATGTGGTGGTAGCCGCCATCACCAGCTGTACCAACACTTCCAATCCTTCCGTTCTGATTGCAGCCGGGTTGGTCGCCAAAAAGGCCTGTGAAAAAGGGCTCAAAACCAAGCCCTGGGTAAAAACTTCCCTTGCACCCGGATCCAAAGTGGTTACAGATTACCTGGTTGATTCGGGTCTCCAAACTTATTTGGATCGCTTGGGATTCAACCTGGTCGGCTATGGGTGCACAACCTGTATTGGTAACACAGGCCCTCTTCCGCCTGCCATTTCAAAAACCATCAACCGCGATAATCTTGTCGCTACATCTGTTCTCTCTGGTAATCGCAATTTTGAGGGTCGTATTTCACCGGATGTTCGCGCAAACTATCTGGCTTCACCTCCGCTGGTGGTGGCCTATGCCATAGCAGGAAATATGTGTGTTGACATCATGAGTGAGCCTCTCGGCAAGGACTCAGCAGGAAAGGATGTGTTCCTCAAAGATCTTTGGCCGAGTAATCGGGAAATTGAAGATGTTGTGAATCAGCACATCTCCAGTGACATGTACAAAAAGCGCTATGCCAATGTGTTTGAAGGTGACGAAAAATGGCAGGCAGTCGCTGCTTCCGGCGATGAAATGTACGACTGGGATGAAGCCTCTACCTACATTCGCAACCCCACTTTCTTTGATGACATTAAAGACGGAGTGAAAACAGGGTTTCAGGTTGAGAAAGCTCACATATTGGCTCTGTTGGGAGATTCTGTTACCACAGACCACATTTCACCAGCTGGAGCGATCGCCATCGGGTCACCTGCGGCTGTTTATCTGGAATCCAATCGTGTGCCTGTTTCCGACTGGAACTCCTATGGCTCTCGCCGAGGTAATCACGAAGTGATGATGCGCGGGACATTCGCCAATGTCAGGATTCGCAATGAAATGGTACCAGGCGTGGAAGGAGGTTACACTGCCTATGTACCAAGTGGCGAGCAAATGAGTATTTACGATGCCGCTATGGCTTATCAAAGGGAAAGGAAACCGCTTGTCGTCATTGCCGGAAAAGAATACGGGACAGGCAGTTCCAGAGACTGGGCTGCCAAAGGCACGGTTCTTCAGGGTGTAAAGGCTGTTATTACCGAGAGTTTTGAGCGCATTCACCGTTCTAACCTCATTGGTATGGGTGTTATGCCATTGCAGTTCCAAAACGGAGAAACCCGTAAGACGTTTAACCTCGATGGAACGGAATCCATTTCTCTGAAGCCCGTGGGTAAACTGGCGCCAAAAATGGAGTTTGAAATGAGTATCACCTCCAGAGATGGAGCCGTTCAATCCACCAGGGTTCTCTCCCGCGTGGATACAGAAGATGAATTGAACTATTTTCTGAACGGGGGCATTTTGCAATATGTACTCCGTCGTTTGAAATAGTTGGTAAAAACAATAGCAGGGGAGGTGCAATCTCCCCTTTTTACAGCTGGCCACAGGTGAGGTTATTACCGAGCTCAATCGTGACTTTGGCTTCAAAGCCCGGCTGTTTTTCCCAGGTTAAACAAACTGCTTTAATAGTTCTTCAAACTTGCTGCGATCAACAGGTTGGCTGAAGAGAAAACCTTGACCTTCTGTGCAGTTTGTTTTTTTCAAAAAGGCCAGCTGTTCCTCTGTTTCAATACCCTCTGCTACAACGGTTAGTCCCAAGTTAAGGCCTAGCGTTACAATGCTTTTGAGAATCGCGGTTTCTCTGCTGGACTCTTCTTGAAGACCCTGTACGAAAGAGCGGTCGACCTTGAGGGTATCGATGGGAAACTTTTGAAGGTAGCTGAGTGAGGAATAGCCTGTACCAAAATCATCCAATGAGATACGCACGCCTAATTGTTTGAGCTTTTTCAGGATATGCATACTCTGATCGTCTTTTCCCATAATTGAATTCTCGGTAATTTCAAATTCCAGCAATTCAGGTTCTAGATTGTTTTTGTTGATGTTTGTAGACAGAGTTTGGCCAAGACCTGCATCTTGTAATTGCCTTGAAGAGAGGTTAATGGAGTATTTCAATGTGGGATATCCCTGCTTTTTGAAATAGCTGATTGTTGTGCAGGCTTCCTGGATCAACCAATTGCCTAGTGGAATAATCAGGCCCGATTCTTCCGCAATGGGCATAAAATCAGCCGGAGAAATAAAACCGGCCCCATCCTCTTTCCATTTCAACAGAATTTCAGCTCCTACTGTTTGACCTGTGTGAAGATTGACTCTGGGTTGGAAGTACAGCTTAAAGCCTTTGTTTTCAATGGCCTTGCGAATTTTATTCTCCATATTGACTTTGGCGAAAGATTCCAGCTTCATGGCTTTTGCGTAATACTGGAAGCAGTTCTTCCCCTGTTGTTTCGCGTGGTACATAGCCGTATCGCTGTTGGTCAGTAAAGTCTGAATATTCTCTCCATCTTCCGGGAATAGCGAAATGCCAATACTGCAGGTTATCGTAAACCGTTTTTCCTTGAAAATTATGGGTTTGACGATGTTTGAAATGACTTTTCTGGCAATCACAGCTGCATTATTTGATGATTTAATGGCATCTAGAATGATTGTAAATTCATCACCTCCCAATCGGGCGACGGTATCTTGCTCTCTGATAGACAGTTGAAGACGTTTGGACACTTCAACCAAAACCATATCTCCATAGTGATGACCGTATGAATCATTGATCAATTTGAATCGATCGAGGTCGATGAACATCAACGCGAATTTCTCATGGTTTCTTTTTGAACGATTGATTAACTGCTGAATGCGATCGTGAAAAAGGGAGCGGTTTGGTAAACCGGTTAATTGATCGTAATTTGCCAGAACCTTTAAAGCGTTTTCCTGTTTCTTGTGTTCAGTCATATCGAGAAAAACGGTTGCTATGCGGTAAAAGCTGTTGGTGGAATCTCTAATGGCCGTGGAGGTTCTCCACGTGGGGAAAATACGTCCATGTTGATTTTTAAGCCAAACTTCCCCTTTCCATCCACCTGACTCGAGAATTTCACGGTCAATTTTTTGAAAGAAGTTTGGCTCATGATGGGCTGAGTTGAGTAAAGAGAAGGGTTTCCCAATCACATCGTCTTCGCTGTAACCCGTTATTTGAGCGAAGGCAAGGTTTGTTTTCAGTATGTATCCCATGTCATCGGTAATGACCATGGCTTCAAGCGTGTTTTCAAAGGCACTTGCCAATAACTTGATGTTGTCACTGGCTTCTTTCATTTGAGTTACATCTATCAAAGTCCCTGCCATGCGTTTGACTTGTCCCTGCTTGTCCCTCTGGACAACCATGCCCCTTTGACGTATCCAGATCCATTCATTTTCCGCGTTCTTGCTTCGGTATTCAGCCAGAAAGGAGTCAGACGCGCCCTGGATATGCTTGTCCCACTTCGCTTGAACATGGGTTTGATCGTCTGAATGGATTGATTGAATGTACTGATTGAAATTCATCTTGGAATTAGAGGTGGTTTTCCCGGATATTTTTGTGAAAATAAGGTTGTTGTCCTTGTTAGACCAATCCCACATGGTATTTCCGCTGCCCCAAAGTGCCAGCGTCAATTTTTCTTCTCGCTCCATGATGGCCAGGTGGTTTTTGGCTCTCTCTTTGTTCTTGAGAAACTGAAGATACCAGATTGTGCCAATCAGGCTTGAAATAAGGATAAGGTACAAAGAGTAGGCCCATGGTCTTTTCCATGGTGGCGCTTGTATGTGAAGAGCCAGTTGCAGAGGTTCAGGGCTCGTATTGCCTTCACTGTTGGCTCCTTGCAAGAGATAGGTGTAGTTACCGGGATCCAAATTGGTAAATGTTTGCGTGTTTTCCTCACCAAGATAGACCCAGTCCTCTTGATATCCTTCGAGTTTAGACTTGAATGTGTTTTTGTGAGGGCGGGTGTAGTCCAATACGGCAAAGCCTACCTTGAAGATGTTATCTTTATATGACAGTCTAATTTCCTGTCCGCTGTCAATCGAATGGATTTCCTGCTCTATCGAATGGAACTGTGTGAATACAAGTGGAGAAATAATATCTCTGTGGATGAGGTCATCGGGTGAAAAGGATACCACGCCCGTCATGCCGCCGAAATAGAGCTTTCCGTCCAGTCCTTTTAGTGCTGATCCGCCATTGAACTCATTGCCTGGCAGGCCATCCAGATGATCGTAATTTTTGATCCAGCTGTTTGCTGGATCGATTCGGCTTAACCCGTCCATGCTTGTCACCCAAAGAAGCCCGTCTTTGCCTCTTAAGATGCTGAAAATCTCATTGTTGGGTAGACCATCCTGCTCCGTGATGTGGTGGATGATCTTTTCACGATCTCCTTTTAACTCTAAAACAAAGACACCGGCATTGTTGGTTCCAAGGTAAACTCGACCTTTTTCGTCTGAATCAATACAGGTAATTTCTGTCTTCTGATTTGCCTCGCTGGAGTCATCAGGAACAAAGTACCGCTTGATGGAATGCAAGTCTTCTGAAACAGTGTATAGTCCGTAATTGGAACCCAGTAAGTAGGGATTTCCAGGTAAATGAAAAAGACAGAGTATATAGAAATCTTTTAAATGGTTCGAGCTTAGCTTGAACCAGTTTTGCTCATTTGTTCGATAATTCCACTCCACCAATTTGTCACTTGTTGTGATGAGAACCCTGTTTTCACCTCTACTAATTATATGATTTAAAAAGCTGTCCGCTTGAATTTGTTCGCTGATCTCCAAGAGAGGAAAGTTCTCAATGGTATTTTCTTTTGGGCTGATAAGATCTAAACTGTCAAATCCAAGGACTAAAAGCCTGTCGGACTGCTTCTCGGCAGCAATGGTATTCACGACTTTAACATGTAATGAATTTTCATTGTTCTTGCCTGGAGAATAGAGTTTCACTTCTTTTGTGTTGAGGTCGACTAGATTGATGCCTTTATAGGTGTTGAGCCATATTCGATTTTTATCAGTCTGTACAATGTTCCAGACTTCGTCATCCGAGATTGAAATAGTGCCTTTCCCGTTGTGTCGCCACGATTGGAATGACATGGAATCGCGATTCCAGATGAAAAGCCCCTGGCCTCTGCTTCCTATCCACAGTAGCCCTCTGTCATCGAAGAAAAGGCAGCGCAAGGCACTGGTAGTCAAACCTCTGGCTTGACTGATATCACCCTTGAAATGTTCTTTTTCAAAGCTGTCTATGTGCCAGCTGATGAGACCCTGTTCATGAGTCGCGGCCCAAACATGCTTGACTCCATCAAACTTTAAATCCCAAATTACTTCACTTTCTGCCTGTTGATCACCTTGGTTCAGAATATTCAGATGCTTCAACGTACCTGCGCCTGGTCTGTACACATAAACGCCATTGCGAGTACCAATCCATATTCGTCCTTGCGGGTCTTCCAAAAGAGACATTACCGCGTGGTTGTTTCCTTTGACAGGTTTTTCTAAAACAAAAGAAATGGTATCCCATTCGTCATTGATTGGGTCATATCGCACCAGGCCGTTATCGGTTCCTATCCAGATATGTCCCTCTTTATCCTGGTAAAGTGAAAGAATCAGATTGTCGGGAAGAAGGCTGTTCTTAACTGTGTATTGGGTAACTTGATCGGTATGCCTGTTGAGTTTATAGAGACCACCTCCAGCCCATGTGCCAATCCACAAGTTTCCGGCTCCATCATCGATAAAGACGTTGATATGGAGAGAGTGGTTGTTGGTATCTGCAGAAAAAACAGGATGCTGAGCGAACACGTTTTCAGCTGGATTGTAAGTGACCAGCCCTTGTTGACTGGTTGCAAGCCAGAACAAGCCATCTTCATCCTGGAAGATGCTCAGAATTTCTTCATTCTGAATGGCAAATTGCTCTTCGGAATTGACGATGAAATTTTCAAATCCATAACCGTCATGGCGATTTAAACCTTGTGAGGTGCCGACCCAAATGAACCCGGTCTTGTCTTGAGCAATACAGTAGACATGACTTTGGCTCAGCCCCTCCTCGACAGACAGTTTTCTAACCAGATACTGGTGTCCAAAAGTGGAGCGGCATGCCATGAGCAGTGCCAGTAAGAGAAGTAATCGATTCATGCTGACTGAATCTTTTCGCTTAATAAGGTGAAAGAATCGTAGTAATTCGTAAAATGCGGCATGGTAAAAAGTTGTTTCCCTGGGTTCCGAGCATTCATCGAGAATGCCTGGAAACCAAGTATAGGACAAACCATTTTTTATTTGCAAGAATCAAATAACAGGTTCCTTTCCCGATAAATGATAAAAAAGTTCACGTACTTTCTTTTACGAGTCGGCCGTTTCGAGAATTCCGCATAATATGACTTTTCCCGGCAATTCCACTGAACCTGAAGCTGGGTAAATACTGCTTTCCGCTGAAATGGGCCATTGCGCAATTAAAAAAAAGCAGGATCAACACTCAGAGTTGAACAATCAGTTCAGGGTGACAAACCAACGCAGACTGAACGTCATGTCAACCCGCTGCAGCCTGGATCAGCGAGAGAGAACCTTTCAATTGAGCTATTCATCACCGGAAACGGTTGGTTTATTTCCCACTTTAGGCTAAACTGCTTTGTGACTGCCATTTTCCATGCGGCTGTATGGGATGAATGGTTAAACTGATAAAATTTATGGTATTCATTGATTCGTTAATCGCCGTTTAAAGGGTTCGAGCTATGACATTTAAAGAACAGATATTACAAGGTATTCCAACTGAGTTACCATCCCCAAAACCATACAACGAACAAGCCAATCACGCGCCCAAGAGAAAGGATATTTTGTGTGTTGAAGAGAAACAGCTGGCCGTTCGGAACGCGTTGCGTTATTTCCCTGAGGAATGGCATGCTGAATTAGCCCGGGAATTTGCCCATGAGCTGGAAGAATACGGCCGCATCTACATGTACCGTTTCAAACCGGACTACAACATGTTTGCCAGGCCGATCGATGCCTATCCCGCTCAGTGCAAGCAAGCTGCTGCCATTATGGTCATGATTCAGAACAACCTCGATCCAGCTGTCGCGCAGCACCCGGAAGAGCTGATTACTTACGGTGGGAACGGAGCGGTTTTTCAGAACTGGGCTCAATACCTGCTCACCATGAAGTACCTGGCGACCATGACCGACGAACAGACATTGCATTTGTATTCGGGTCATCCCATGGGTCTCTTCCCTTCGTCGCCTTCGGCTCCAAGAGTCGTTGTCACCAACGGCATGGTGATTCCCAACTACTCCAAGCCGGATGACTGGGAGAAGTTCAACGCTCTGGGCGTATCTCAGTACGGGCAGATGACCGCGGGTTCGTTCATGTATATCGGGCCACAGGGGATTGTGCATGGAACCACGATTACAGTGATGAATGCTTTCAGAAAGATTTTAAAGAAAGGCGAGGAAACAGCGGGTAAGATTTTCCTGACAGCCGGACTGGGCGGCATGAGTGGAGCACAGCCCAAAGCGGGTAATATCGCCTCCTGTGTGTCGGTTTGCGCAGAAGTGAATCCTGAAGCAGCCAGGAAACGGCACAGTCAGGGTTGGGTCGATATTTTAATCGACTCTATGGATGAGCTCATAGCCAGGGTAAAAAAAGCACAGAAAGACAAGGAAGTCGTCTCAATTGCTTACATCGGCAATGTGGTTGATGTCTGGGAGCGCTTCTACGAGGAAGGTATTTTCGTCCACGTGGGCTCCGACCAGACCTCACTGCACATTCCCTGGACAGGCGGTTATTATCCGGTCGATGTCAGTTTTGAGGAGTCTAACCGCCTGATTCGCGAAGAGCCGGAACTGTTCAAGGAAAAGGTTCAGGCTTCCTTGCGACGACATGCCGCCGCCATCAACAAGCACACGGCCAGGGGTACCTATTTCTTTGATTATGGAAATGCCTTCTTGCTGGAAGCCTCCAGAGCCGGTGCCGATGTAATGGCAGAAAACGGGGTCGATTTCCGATACAAATCCTACGTGCAGGATATTCTGGGACCGATGTGTTTTGATTACGGGTTTGGTCCTTTCCGTTGGGTTTGTACCTCTGGTAAAGCGAAAGATCTGGACAGAACGGACGAGATTGCCATGAACGTTCTGCGTGACATCATGGAACATGCTCCTGAAGAAATCCAACTGCAAATGAACGACAATATCACCTGGATCCGGGATGCAAAACAGAACAAGTTAGTCGTCGGTTCTCAGGCGCGTATTCTGTACGCGGATGCGGAAGGGCGCATGAAGATAGCCAAAGCCTTTAACGATGAAGTCAGGGCAGGGAAGATCGGTCCAGTTGTCCTGGGTCGTGACCATCACGATGTCAGCGGTACAGATTCACCCTATCGCGAAACCTCAAACATTTACGATGGCAGCAAGTTTACCGCCGATATGGCCATTCAAAACGTTATCGGTGACAGTTTCCGCGGTGCCACCTGGGTGTCCATCCACAACGGTGGTGGTGTAGGCTGGGGCGAAGTGATTAACGGCGGTTTTGGCATGGTGCTGGACGGGACGCAAGAAGCGGAAGAACGATTGAGGAACATGCTTTTCTACGATGTCAACAACGGTATCGCGCGTCGCAGCTGGGCAAGGAACAGCGGCGCCCGCTTTGCCATTGAACGCGAAATGCGGCGTTCGCCAAATTTGAAGGTGACCCTGCCGAATTTGGTCGATGATAGCCTGCTTGACAGTTTGTTTTAATTTAAAAAGGTCAACTCCATTCATAAAGTGTGGCACCCAGAGGGGCAGCCGATCAAGAGCGATGGTTTGGTAAAAAGCAGTCCCGATATATCAGGTATCACCGTTTTGAACCTGGCCGCAGTGGCTGACTGTGCCCATACGATCCTACCTCATTTGTTGTGCCTGAATTAACACTTGGTTATCTCGTTGACTAAATTTAGTTATTGTTGTAAAATTAGCAAAAAGTGTGCTTGATAACAAAAGAGGATCGAGATGAGCAAGGTATTATCCAATTTTGAAAACCCTTTTCGCCCTGGAGCTGGACACAGGCCTCCCTATCTAGCTGGTCGTGCTAAAGAGATACAGGAATTTGATCGTTTGCTTAGGCAGAAAGTTATATTGGAGAACATGGTTTTAACAGGGTTGAGGGGTGTTGGTAAAACCGTTCTGCTAGACTCTTTGAAACCAAAAGCACTTCAAGCGAATTGGTTATGGGTTGGAACAGACCTGTCTGAATCAGCAACAATAAGTGAAAATAGCATAGCCATCAGATTGCTTACTGATTTGTCTGTCATAACTTCAAATATGGTTATCAAGAGAGAACCAACTCAGAAAATTGGATTTAATGCTGCGGAGCAAATAACAGATGTCAAATTAAACTACAATTTGCTAAAAAATATCTATGATAAAACCCCTGGATTGGTACATGATAAACTTAAAAGTATCCTGGAGTTCTCCTGGAGCGTCATTTCAAGAAACAGTGAAATAAAAGGGGTTGTGTTTGCGTATGATGAAGCACAAAATTTATCTGACCAAGCAGGAAAAGAACAATACCCATTGTCATTATTGCTTGATGTTTTTCAGTCCATTCAAAAAAAGGAAATACCTTTTATGCTTTTGTTGACAGGGCTGCCAACTCTTTTTCCAAAGCTTATTGAAGCAAGAACTTTCTCGGAAAGAATGTTTAGAGTTGTTTTTCTTGACAAATTAAATGAAGCTGAATGTATAGAAGCAATTACAAAACCGATTGAAAATGATTTATGCCCGGTTAGATTGACTGTTGAAGCAATAAACGTTGTTGTAGAGATGTCTGGAGGATATCCTTATTTTATTCAGTTTATGTGCAGAGAAATATATGATGTTGTATTACAGAAACAAGATAATGGAGAAGCACTTTCTGTACCTGTCGATGTGATAATAATCAAGTTAGATACGGATTTTTTTTCTGGCCGCTGGAGCAGAGTTACAGATAGACAAAAAACATTATTGTATGTCATCGCCCAGCTTGATCATTGCGATGACGAGTTCACGGTTGCGGAGATAGTCGCACAATCAAAAAAAATATTACAAAAGCCATTTAGCAGCAGTCATGTCAATCAAATGCTGTCTTCATTAAGCAATGCAGGGCTTATTTTCAAAAATAGACATGGAAAATATTCTTTTGCTGTGCCGCTCATGTCTGGTTTTATCAACAGACAACCGTCAGATGACTTGCTATATTGAATTGTAACCAGTGAAGACTTGTCATGCACCGGGCCGCGATGAAAAAGATTTACTTGAAAACCAACAAAGCCTGTCGTACAATCCGGCAACTCGATTTTAGAGGAGCACTTTTATGGAGGATGATATGAGTCAATTGGCTATTTTAGATGATGTTTTAAACGGGTTGATGCGTCGATACAAGGAACGTGTACCCGATGTTCAGGCTATACTGGACTGCATGGTGGAAAACAAGCTGATTCAAAATGAGTCAGATATCGAAAACGATCACATTGCCTTTCGTACATTGGGCGTGCCGCATCTCGGCATCCGCTCTCTGGAAAAGATTTTTCTCCATTTGGGTTATGTCAAAAAAGATGCCTATTCTTTTCCTGCGAAGAAGCTCAACGCCTTCTGGTATGCTCCTCCACAACCCAAATACCCGCGAATCTTTATCAGTGAATTGAGAGTTAAAGACCTGTCTGCTGCGGCTCAGGAAACCATTCTGAAATACACCCGTGAGGTAACTTCCGATCCGGTTGATCAACTGGATTTAAACGACAGTCAAGCCATTGTCGACTACATGCACCAGTCCCTTTGGAGGACACCCACCTGGAAGGATTATTCCTTACTCGCGGATGAAAGTGAATATGCCGCGTGGGCCATCTTCAATCGCTATTATCTCAATCACTTTACGGTCAGTGTTCACAACTTGCCAGAGTCTTACCGAACCATAGCTCAGTTTAACGCGTTTATCGAGAGCCATGGTTTCAAACTCAACGACGCCGGTGGAAAAGCCAAGACAAGTCAGGACGGTCTTCTTATTCAGAGTTCCACTGTAGCCAGACTGGTTGAAGCCGAATTTGAAGATGAAGACGGGAAAATGGTGACGAAAAGCATTCCAGGTTCCTACGTGGAGTTTGCCGAACGAAAGGTCGTTCCCGAGTTTGAGCATTTAAAGCGGGAACACACTTATAGAGAACATCGTCGCGATGGTTTTGAAGCGGCCAACGCCGATAAAATATTCGAAAGTACCTATTCCGAACAGATTGAAAAAGCGCGCGATTGAGGTTTTGCGCGACCTCGATACGGTTAAGCGCTGTTTTACAGGCCGATCGATGATTCGGCCTGCTTTTTTTCAACCGTGTCGCTTGATGAATCGGAAAACAGCATGCCCGATTTTGCGCAGCCTTAAAGCGGCATGCCGTTTGGTTCAGTCGCTTGTTTTATGGTTAAAACAGTATCCTGTGGCGGTTAAAGGTCTCCGAAACAGTACATATACCCGTTTCTGACCGCGATATACACCCTGCCATCCCAGACAATGGGTGTTGAATCAATTTCCAGCCCTTCCACTTTGTCCAGCAGTTTTAATTCGTAAGTTCTCCTGTTTTTTATGAGTTGAAACAGAAAAATACCGGCATCGGTGCAGGCGACAATTTTGTCCTTGACGATCAGTGGGGTAGATATGGAACCGGGAATTTGTGTCTTGACAACTAATTTGGGCGTGTTGAAGGAAGTGAGAGCATCGGGTCCGAGAACGAGCTTTCCTTTCTCTGTACGTTTGTGATCCAGAACAGTTAACTCACCGGCAACATCCAGGAAGACGGCCAGGTGATCGTCCTTTTCTGAAATGTAGGCATCGTTGCAGCTGACGGAGCCAATGATTCCACCTTCCCAGTGGTACCATTTCTTGTCTATGGTGGGATAGAACCAGACCACACAATCGTGACCCTGCTTTGAAGGGTCTATTTTCATCACACCGCCGTGACCGGGCATGTACTGCTTTTCAACGGGAATCAAAAGACAGCCGTCGTTGGTGACAGGCGCGGAACCGTTTAAGTCCGTTCCGATGTAGTATTCCCAGTCGTTTTTCTTTTCTTTCAAGTTGTAACCGTAAATGCGCCCGGTTCCGGAAAGCGTGAACACTCTTCCGTTTAAAACGCTGGGAGAGGATTCTGAAACCAGATCACGCCCGTGCAGATCCATATCTTCTTGTTTGTAATAGGTGATTTCCTGAAGGATTTTGGGCTGCATAACTCCGTCAAGCCGTTCGAGTTTTTGGGGGTCCGGGCTGAAAACAGTGAAAATACCATTTTCCAGCGCGAGGTAGGCCAGTTTGCCGACTACCACTGCCGATCCGTCCACATCGCGACTGTAACAATCGGTTTTTTTGACGTTCATTCGCCATAGCTCTTTCCCGCTTAGGAGCGAAATACCTCGGAAACTGGGGATGTAGCGGTCCTCGTGATCATTCCAGAAACCAAGTCTGCTGCCTTGCATAATGATGTATTTGCTTTCGGGGTCTTGGGCTTCTTTGTTTTCAAAGATGGTACCCGTCCCTTTCAGAATATCTTCGTATTTATACTGCCAGACCAGTTCGCCGGTGGAGGCCTTGATTTTTTTTAGGTGATAATCAAACGCCCCTTGAATGAGAAACAGCTCCTGATTTTCCCGGACTAATAAAGGCTGGCCTGTCCAGCCGGCACCTTTCCAGACTTTATCCTTGCCATATGCCGGGCTGATACCTTCACCCAGATAGATCTTCCATACCAGGTTGAGCGTATCAGGAGCCTTGTTGCCGTAGTAATTTCGCTTCTCATTGCCTAAAAAGGTGGAGATGAGAACGTCCACCTCGCTGGACTTCTGTTGAGCTGACAACAAGCTGCCTGATAAAAGCAGGATAAAGGTCAGCAACGGTGTTAGGGTTTTGTTCTTGAAGAAACGCCATTTCCATGAAGAGTTGATTGCTTGTTTTGTATGAGAGAGGATAGTGTACAACATGGACTTATTTTATCTAAAAATGAAATATTTAACAACTACCGAAAGGCATACAGAAGTAGCGATTTGCTCCTTTCAGAGGTGCGTGCTTTGCCATTCTGAAGATGGAAGATGCCCGGAAAAGTATCCTTGTTCAAGGCGCACTTTTCTCTGCTTGACGCGGTATCCAAGTCAATAACGACAACCGGTATGATAAAAGACTGTGTTCCCAAAGATCACTTTGGGAACACAGCGGTTGGAAAGAGGAGTTTAGAGTGAAATTTTCAGAATCCAGGGTTTTTCACCGGGTTTTAGAATGCCTTCAGGCACAATGGCACGAGCCTTCTTGGCTTCACCATACGATTCATAATTGCCACTGGAAAGGCAGTAACAGAGATTGCCATTGCTCTTGCGTTCTGTTATAAAAAATGCCGCTGTTGGTCGGTCCTGCATTAATTTGATGACGGAATCTCTTTGACAGGCTACCATGAACACCAGTGTGTATCTGGGTTTACCGGTGGAACGGAATGCAGCCAGGCTTTCTGCAAGGACTTCATCCATTGATTTACCTTGAACAGAAGGGACTGATAATTCCGGAGCAGTGGGTTCACTCATGGCGGATTCTTTTAATGCAGGTTCTTCTGTCTTCTGCGTTTCTAAATAAGCTGAAGATTCGGGCTGTGCCGACGCATTCTCTTCTGTCAGGTTTGCCGACAATTTCTCTTCCACAGAGGGCTTCGCCTCTTCGGTAATGACTTCTTCGGGAGCGGGATCGGCAACGATTGTTTTTTCAACGGTTTCATTTTCGTCGACAGTCAGTATGTCTTCTGTATGTTCAGCCGCTTTTGCTGTTTCATCCTGGACGTCTTCTATTTGAGTCTCAACGATGGATGCATCTGGCTGCATTTCTGAAAGCCTGTCTGTCTGTATTTCTACGGCATCATCTTTCTGTATTTCTACAGTATCTTCTTTGTTCATGAGATTGTTAATGAACGGAATCTTTTCTCTGAAGATAATGGTTACAGCTGCCAATAGAAGCAGGATGATGGGAATAAAAAATTTAGGCCATGATCTCTTTTTCTCAAAAAACTGCAGACTGTCGTCATTTTCGTCCTCTTCTGGCAGTATGTATTCTGACTGACTGTCTTCCTGTGTTGGTTCAGGGGAATCGGTTTGTTCTTCGTATGGAAAGTCGAGAGGAGGCCGCTTTGGTTCAAGATCAAACGCGGAGGGCTCATCGAGAGTGGCAGTCTCGTCTTTCGTTAGTTCGCTCTGATCCTCTGTGTTGACATCCAGATCTTCGCTGGGTTCAATTGCCCTGTGATGCTCTTTGGTTAAAAGATCGATCGGCGTGCTCGGAATCGTATCGCTTTGGTTGTTAAACAGCTCGTCTTCCATGGGTTTATCTGATTCCAGAAGTTCTTCGGAAGGGTATTTTACTGCCAGAGTCGGAGATTCACTTTCATTGAGTGCCTGGCTTAATGCCTCAATTGGATCTACTTCTTCCTCCAGGTGTTCATTTAGAGGTTCCTCATCTTCAAAAAGCTTGTCTGCGATCCTGCTCTCATATGAGTCGGGAATCTGGGTTTCGATAGCTTCGTGGGCTATTGCTTCCTGTTTTTCCAGGGGTACTTCAGGTTTCGGGTCTGCGGGTTCTTCTTCAGAGCGATCTTGTAAGAATGACTCGTTCGATAAAACATCTTCGTCCTTTTTGGAAAGATCAGACTCCGATTCAAGAGGATCAAAGTCTTTGAGAGTCAGACTTTCCCCTTCAAAAAGCGGTTCAATTTCCTGGGAATCGCTAATATCGAAAAGTTCGTCACTCTCACTTAAAAGGTTGGCAGAGGATTCCGGTAAGCCAATTTGGGTCAATGGGTCGCTTAAGCTTTCATCTTCATTGATGGATAGTTCTTCAAAATCAATCATTCCGGCTGTTTTAAAGATATATAGAATTTTCTTGAACTGCAATGGGTCAAGTTCTTCAGGAGTGTAACTTGTGGTAAAGGGAACATCAAACTCCTCACGTAAATTGCGAAAATGATCAGGCAGGTTCATCAGGTCAAATCTCTCCGAGAAGAAATCCGTTTGTCGAACTTTGAACTCTTCTTCGGGAAAAGGCGGGAAACTGGGGGCGTCTATCAGGAGGATGTTTTTTACGAAGAGTGGAAGCGTAGCTATCTTAAGCTTGGGCATTTTTTCCGGTAAAACATTCTGAATAATTTCAAAAACACCCTCTTCTTCCATTAGAACTCTGGTAATGATTCGCATGATCTGATGTTTTAGAGCGGCGCCGAGATCTTTTGCGTCTGCAAATCCCTTTTCACGCAGGGCTTTTCCCAGACTTTCACTTCTTGAGAGACCGCTTTTTAATTGCTCCATTTGACTATCTGAGATTTTCCCCATCTCAACCAGTATGTCCGCAAAGCTTTCACCCTTGACGGTGGATTTGGCAAAGACCAGGTTGCCATTTTCAAAGAAGAGCTTTCGATCACCAGGCTGAGTTTCAATGTAGCCCGTTTGCGCGTCCAGAATTATTTTAAGGAGTTCTTTGTGAATATCGTAATTTGTAAAGGTCTTTTCCATCGTCATTACCTCTAATCAGGTTATTGGCGTGCATACAAACCTAAGTATACTCTATTCAACGAAAAAAAGAAATGCAAGGATAGTTTGGGCAGGTAGATTTAACGCTCATCTTGACTAAAATGGTCAACTCTCTTAACATGATTGTCTTTTAGAGGGGGAAAACTTGATAAATCCTCGGTTTATTAGTTTAACACTGTACAAAGCCTATGCCGATTTAAGGGCTGAATCTGAAAAGTATTACATGTCCTATCTATGGTGGGTTGTCGAACCCGTCCTCCAAATGTGTGTGTATTACGTTGTATTTGGTATCCTGTTTAAAAGGGGTACCGAGGGCTATGTTCCCTTTCTGCTCACAGGTCTTATTGTGTGGAGGTGGTGGGCTGCCGTTATTTCCGAAGGGTCTCACGCACTGATTAAGGGAAAGGGCCTGATTTCTCAAGTTTACGTTCCCAAGTATGTCTTTCCTATGACAACAGTACTGACTCAATCATTTAAATTTATCATTGTGTTTGGCATACTAGTCGTTTATTTGTGGTTGGCCGGTTACAGTATCAGTCTGCCTTATGTCATTCTGCCTTTTCTGCTTATTGTTCAGATTGTTCTTATTTCCGGTGTGACCTTTTGCCTTGCGGCCGTGTTCCCTTACTTACCGGATCTTCGACTGCTGATCGATACAACCTTGAGATTGATGTTCTTCCTCTCTGCAATTTTCTACGATGCCTCCATTGTTCCCCCAAGATTCCAGACCTTATTCTACCTGAACCCCTTTGTTCATCTGGTTGAGGGTTATCGCGCTATTCTGCTTCGCGGTGAGTGGCCTGGTATATACGCTCTCTCTCTGATCTTGCTTTTTGGTATGCTGCTCTTGTTTGCTGGAAGTTATTTTATGCACTTGAAGGATGGAAAATATGCGAAGGTGGTATTCTAGATGACATCACCCCTGATTGAACTAAAAAATGTCGGTCTTTATTACAAAATGGGCCATCTCTTTTACTCCAAGAGGCGGGCGGTTTTCTGGGCATTGAAAGATGTGTCGCTCAGTCTGTACAAAGGAGAAACACTGGGTATTCTCGGGCGCAATGGAGCCGGGAAAAGCACACTCTTAAAAGTTATCGGCGGTATTCTGGCTCCGGATTTCGGTGTTGTTCACAGAAAAACGCACAGTATCTCTCTGCTGTCACTTCAATTGGGCTTTGTCACTCACTTGACAGGCAGGGAAAACATCATCATGAGCGGACTCTTGCTTGGCTGTACCAGAGAAACTTTAAATAGACTCATGGATGAGATCATTGAGTTTGCAGAATTAGGGTCCTTTATCGATCAACCCATCCACACTTACTCTACGGGAATGAAAGCCCGTTTGGGTTTTTCTGTCGCTTTTCATACGAATCCCGAAGTTATTTTAATTGATGAAACCCTGGGAGTGGGAGATGTGGAATTCAGAAAGAAATCCACCGCACGAATGAAAGAGCGCATAAAATCAAATAAAACGGTTGTGCTGGTATCTCACAATACCAATGTCATTAAAGAACTGTGCGATCGAGCCGTTTGGATAGACGATGGTAAAACCCTGCTTGAAGGAAAGACGGAGACAGTGCTTGAAAGCTATAGCCAATCATGCGGCAAGAATTGATTTCTGTTTTGTGTGTTATTTTGTTTTCGAGTTGAAACCTTTTTAGTCTGTCGGTGAAATATGACCTGTGATGTTCTGATTCCCTTTCAAGAAAACCTGTCGTGTTTGATGGATTCCATCGAATCAATCCACCACACCCACAGTGATGTCCGTATTCATGTTTACGATACAAAGGGTTACTTGGCAGAATTGAAATTGTTTCGTGAATTTGCTCAAACCTATAGCGTTCAGTTATTTGAGTCAAAAGCTCCCGTTTGTTTTGACAGCTGGCTGAAGCAGCACCTGGCCGTCACTGAAAGTGATGAGCTTGTGCTCATTCCCGAGGATACACTTGTTCCCGAAAGCTGGTTGGAACGCTTTTGCGAGGCGGCTCAAGGAGAGAAAAGGTGGGTAACGCCCCTAACCAGCTCAAAATCACCCTATTCCATTTCCTTGCTTCCTGGTCACAATGTCCACACCATGGATGAACTGATCCAGAGGTTCAGCCGGAAACTATTTCCCCTTTGCGGAAAGCATACCGGAAGTGTTCTCTACATCAATTTAGCGGACTTGAATCGGCGCCAGTTCAGCTCTCTCTGTGGAAAGCTCCCCGAACAACCGCTTCTGTCCATTCTTGAGCGTATGAATTATAAGGGTGTTCTGGCCGATCATCTCTACATCAGCCATTCTTCCGCAGGCATCAAACAGGACAGCTTACTCGCGGTGGATCGAAAACAGAAACCTGTTCTCCTTAAATCCCTCTTGCATACCTCAAGTGCTGCGTGGCAAATCCTTTTTCCAAGTAAAGAACCAGCTGTGAAATGGGCCTTAAAGGAATGGGCCCGGAAAATGAAGAAAGCACTGCTTCAAAGGAAAACGAGTGAGATGTCGTCTTTACTCACGCGCGACTTTCTGGATTGCTTTTACCATAAAAGGGATTCCATCTCACCGCTTTTACAGAAGCAGATGACCCACCGTAACCGCATGAGTGTGGTTTACATTGTCAGCCGCCTGGCTATCAGCGGCGGCGTTTTTTCCATTCTCCAACTGGTCAACCAACTGACTCTTCTGGGCGTTGACGCGAGAATTTACTATATGGATGAGTCGCATGAGTTTCAGTCCTGGAACAGATATTCCACTCCCGTTCATTTTAAAAATGAACGCGATCTAGTGTCCAATTTTCCGCCTGTTGACGTTGTCGTTGCCACCCACTGGTCTACGGTCAGGTTTGCTCGATCGCTAATGGATGCAGGTGTGGCGAAAACAGCGGCCTACTTTATACAGGATTACGAAAAATGGTTCTATCCTGAAGAAGATGTCAAGACCAGAGATGCCGTTGCAGCCAGTTACAGTTTCATTCCCCATCGCATTGTGAAGAGCGACTGGTTGAGAAACCTGCTTTCAGCTGATGGTATTGAGTCCACCAAAATATCCTTTGGGCTTGATCGCGGTATTTATCATCCACGACCTGTAGCAAAGCACCGGCGGCCCGTGCTGCTGGCGATGGTTCGGCCCAATACACCAAGGCGGGGATTTAACAATGTCATTGAAACCTTTGAGCGCGTTTGGTCGATGGTGCCTGAGGCAACCTTTGTCCTCTTTGGTTACGATTACCTTTCTGGTTACAGCATACCCTTTCCCTTTACCAATGCGGGCGTTATTTCAAACCTGCATGAACTGGCCCAACTCTATTCACAGGCGGATCTTTTTTTCGAGGGTTCCGATTTTCAGGGGTTTGGTCGTTTGACCTTAGAGGCTATGGCCTGCAAGACCGGCTGCGTTTTAACCAATGTGGGTGGCGTCAATGAATATGCTGTCCATCAAAAGAACTGCCTGTTGGTGCCGCCCCAATCACCGCAGAAGGCCGCAAAGGCCATTGTCTCGCTGTTACAAGACCCAAGCTGGCGTGAGCAGTTGGCAAATGAAGCTCTTATAACCGCTTCAAGATACGACCACAAAAAAGAGGCTGCCGCAACCAGGAACTTTTTTTGCGGCATATTGTGATATAACCCTGCACTCTTCCGCAACAACTTGCTATTATAGGCAACATCGATTGCACTCAGGTTTGTGTTGTCAAATTCATTGAATGTGCATTTCAAAGGAATGTTTTATCTATTTATGAACTTATCTCAATTTGATTTTTTTGATTTTGGAGCCTCCGAAGGAAAATCCATTGAGTTTGCCAAGAGCATGTTTCACGCCAAACGCGGGCTTGGCATTGACAAGAACCCGGCAAAAGTCCCTTTTATGAGGGAAAAAGGATACGGCTGCATTCAGGCGGATCTCACTCAGTTGGATTTGCCCGAAAACAGTACTTCTTTCACGATTATCAGTCACTTTCTGGAGCATGTACCTGATCTGGAAGCCATAAAGCGCGTTCTTCGATCGGCAAAACATGTATCACGGGATTTTATCTTCATTCAAGGCCCTTTTTTTGACACAGATACCTATTTAAGCGAATTAGGGATGAATTTGTTTTGGTCTAACTGGACTGGTCATCAATGTCACTTAACAACTTGGCAACTCAATGCTATTTTGCTGGAACTTAACCTGAAGAAAAGCATGTTTATGGTTAGGAAAAGAATTGATTCTTCATTGGATCCAGCGATTCATCCGCTTAAATCACCTAAAAACCAGCATAGCTACGATGAAAAGATTCATCCTCCCAAATTAAACCTGACTTTTCAGCTTCCAGTTTACGAAGAAATGTTCTGTTTTATTCCATTGCGCAGGGTAAGGCAAATGATGAAAGTGGGGCGTTCTCTTTGCAAGAAAAGAAGCGCTTTTTTATTGAAACAAGTAAAAGAAGAGGTGTAATGTGGTTATGCTGGGGTTGAATCCGGTCAAAAAACACAATGGCCTTATTTTACCTAAATCCTGCCAGTCGCTTCACTCTTGCAGAATTTAGGTTTTGAAGGGAGATAGATAATTATGCAACTCATCGTTTTAGGCATGCATCGTTCTGGCACAAGCATGGTAACTCGGGTTCTGAACATGATGGGAGCCTACTTTGGACCGGAAGGCTCCTCGACTGATAAGGGGCTTGGTCGTGAAAACCCAAAGGGATTTTGGGAACGCAAAACTGTACGAATGCTTAATGACAGCGCCCTGCAGTATATGAAATCAGACTGGGATGACCCACTGAACTTCAAACACGATGACATCTCTTTTGAAAAGATAGGGCTTGGCCGTCAAGCTGAACAGTTTGTCTTGGAAATGGATGCTCATCGACCCTGGGTCATCAAGGAACCCAGGCTTTGTCTGACTTTTCCTCTATGGCAACCATTGCTTGAAGTACCTGTAGTGGTCTTTGTTCTTCGCAATCCTATACAAATAGCCCATTCCCTGTACACACGAAATAAGATGGACATCGATCTTGGTCTGGCCTTGACAGAGTATTATCTGTTAAATGCACTCAGCGCTATGCAAGGTCTTCCCTTTGTCGTTGTCAAACACCAGCAACTCATAAAGAATCCGGTCGAGAGTATTGCTGCTCTAAAAAGAGATCTTTCTTCATTGGGAGTTGCGTTGAGAATGCCGGAGGAAAGAGAGATAAACAGTTTCATCGACAGGAAATTTTATCGTGAAACTCAGGATATGGGAGAATTTGAAGAGTTCGCCAATAGAGCACAGCGTACTTTGTGGTCAGCTCTGGAGTCGGGCGAAGCCTTTAAGTGGAAGAAAATACCCCCAATCTCTAAAACGAGTTGGATGCTGCTTGAACGATATCACCTAAGTGTCAACAACAAACGGATACTTCAGAGTCTTCAAGCTGAACTGAAAGAAAAAAATACAAAGCATGAGATTTTAAAAGGGGAATTAAGTCAGCTAAAGAGCGCGTTCAAGGAAGCGAAAGCGCAATCGAAACAACTGAACAGCAGGATAGACGATCTACAGAGAGTGATTGAGAATCAGAAGAAAAGGCTTAAAAAGAGCCGTACAGCGGTAGAAGAGTATCGAGCTGCACAGAAAGAAAACAATAAAATTATTGATGAACAGCAGAAAGTTCTGCATAAAGAGCGTGAACAGTTTCAATCTAAGCAGGAGCTCCTGGAAGGGGAGAAAAACAATCACCAAATCAATTGTCAAAGAAAAGATGAAAAATACGCGGCTATGAGGGCTGAGCTGCTAGCCGAAAACGACTCACAAAAGAGAACAATCAATGCTCTGTCGCTGGAACTGAATGATTGCAAACACTTGCTTTCGGTTAAACAAGCGGAAATAGAGGAACACGCAAAAGCGGCGGTCAAGCTCGACTATCAACATAAGGAATCCATAAAAGAGTTTGAAAAAGAATACGCAACCTTGCGGGCTGAACTGCTGGCTGAAAACGATTCACGGAAAAGACAAATTGGCGCTTTGTCACTGGAGTTGAATGATTGCAAGCATTTGTTAACGATCAGACAGACAGAGATACAAGAACACACAAGCGCGGTAACCCGGTTGGACTATCAGCTTATGGAAACTAAAAGAACGGCAGATGAAAAATACGCGGCCATGCGGAATGAACTGTTGGCTGAGAGTGAGTCTCGGCAGACAAGAATCGACACATTGTCTGCGGAACTGAACGACTGTAAGCATTTGCTATCGGTTAAAGAGGCTGACATAGAAAAACAACTCAACGCAGTGAACAGGCTGGACGAGCAGCTCAGGAAGGCTAAAAAAACGGCTAAGGAACAAACTTGTCTAGTAGAGTCACTCCAAAAGCAACTTGAGCTTTCACAAAAGAATCTCAGTAGAGAAAAAACAGAAAAGAGAAAGTTGCATGGCAATGAAATGATAACCAAACTGGAAAAAAGGCATGCGCTAGAGATTGAAAAATTGAAGCAGGCTTACAAGAGCGAGAAGGAAAAAACAAAGAAAGCCGAAGCGAGTTATGATCATCTTAAAAACAAATACGAGGGTGTTTCCAATGCCTTCAATTCGGTTCGTGCTTCCAAATTATGGAAACTTGGCCTTTTCGTCGATAAAGTTAGACGTGTCTTTCGTGCCCCTGAAAAGTCTCTTGAAACGAAAGAGAAAACACCTGCTCCTGTTCATTCACTTTCAGACAAGAAGGATGAATCGAGCTCAATTGATATAACAGTTGTTGTCTGTGTCCACAATGCACTCAAAGACGTTACGCTTTGTCTGGAATCTCTGGTTAAAGAGAAAACTTGTCCCTTTAAGTTAATAGTTGTCAATGATGGTTCCGATCAGGCGACTACTTCCTTTTGCGAACAGTTTGTTGCAAAATACGAGTTTGCTGAACTGCTGTCACATCCCACTGCCAGTGGATACACCAAAGCCGCAAACAGGGGGTTGAGAAGAAGTCAGAGCAACTACACCATTTTGTTGAACAGCGATACGATTGTCACCAAATATTGGCTGGAAAAACTCTTGGCTTGCGCAACATCAGATCCGCAAATAGGTATTTTTGGCCCACTTTCCAATGCTGCCAGTTACCAATCCGTTCCGGAGCTTTACTCTGATGCAGGGGACTGGGCTATCAATGAAGTGCCTCATGGGTACACAATCAATAAGTACGCCGAACTAATTAGCTACATTTCAAAGAGAGCCTATCCCAGAGCCGATTTCATTAATGGCTTTTGCTTTGGAATTAAGAGAAGTGTGATCGATACCATTGGATACCTGGATGAAGAGAGCTTCGCTCAGGGGTATGGTGAAGAAAACGACTATTGCCTGCGAGCTCGAAAAGCCGGCTTTGATTGTGCCATTGTCGATGATGCCTACGTTTTTCATTCGAAATCCAAGAGTTACAACCACGAACGCAGAAAAAAACTGTCCAAGAAAGGCAGCAATGCTCTCAAGAAAAAACACGGGAAGGAACGCATCAGGCAGGGCACAGAAACGCTTGCAAATCAACCTGAATTAAAACGCATCAGGACGTTACTCTCCCAGATAGCGGTTGGCGATGCTGTTGATTTCTCGAAAATTAGTACGTCTGATTATAGTATTCTCTTTCTTTTACCGGTTTCCGGCGGCGGCGGAGGTGTTCATTCTATTGTTCAGGAAACACAGGGTATGAGGCAATTGGGCATTCATACCAAAGTCGCTGTCCCCGCCAAGCATAAAGCGAAGTTCATGAACTCCTATCGGCAATTTGAAGACAGTTTTCTCTTCTTTGAAGGTGAGAAACACCTGATTAACGAGGCAGCCAACTACAATGTGGCCATAGCCACCATCTTTACCTCAGTGAAACTGCTAAAAAAAATATGTGACAAACATCGCCATGTTCGACCTGCATACTACATTCAGGATTACGAGCCCTGGTTCTGTGAAAAGGGTTCTGAACTCGAAAAAGAAGCTTTGGATTCCTACACATTAGTACCCAATATGCTGCGTTTTTCTAAAACAGACTGGCTGCGAAACACGGTTGCCAAGTTTCACTCTGTGGAAGTTCAAAAAGTGGCTCCGAGTATTGATACTCAGCTTTATTATCACGATGCCGAAGCCAAAAGGAAGCAGCCTCTTCTTGTTACGGCCATGATACGCCCAAAAACGCCGCGGCGCGGAGCGCCATTCACCATGAATGTCCTGGCTGAATTGAAATCGGTACTGAAAGATACCATTGATATCGTGATTTTCGGCTGCGAATCCAATGACCCCGGTTTTCTCGAACTGAACAGGGATTTTGATTTTGAAAATAAGGGCATTCTCATTCGGGAAGAAGTGGCTGAACTCATTCGAAGAGCCCATGTTTTCCTGGATTTGTCCACTTACCAGGCATTTGGTCGAACAGGTCTCGAAGCCATGGCCTCGGGATGCGTTCCTGTTCTGCCCAATCGATGCGGCACCTCGGAATACGCACACCATCTTGAAAATGCAATTGTTCTGGATACCAGCAATCAAGCAGCTGTTACAGAACAGATTATCAATCTGATCAAAGATGAAAATCTTCGTGAAAAACTGACAGAGAACGGAATTCAAACAGCCATGAGGTACTGTATTCAGCGGGCATCTCTAACTGAACTCAACTTGTTTTTAAAATAAATTATTGGTCTTAAAAGTTTGGGTGGTGGCAGGCTGGCAGCCCTTCTCGAACCCAAGTAATGCAGTTTAACCTGAAACCGAAGGACTAATGGCGTTGGGTTCATTGACAGCTCTCGCTATTCCAATTGGGATACCTTTGTATTATCATGTTAAATCGAAATTGAAACGGGAGAGCGCAATGAGATTATTTTGCCTGTTTTTGACCCTAGCCGCGTTGGGACAAACCACACTGCCTGACTGGGTTTTTTCCAATCAAGCCGATCAGTTCATTGAATATTCCTATCCCGAGTGTCTGAAACACATGGAATATACAGACAACATCGCAAAGAATCAACCCAGAGCCGCTCTCATCAACATAGCACCGGCCTGGCAGCCGGCGGACTGGAAGAAAGCCGGCTTTGAATTAAAAGCCTTCATCGTATCCATAAGATCCCAGCAGCCCGACCTGCTGATTGGCCTGAATGCACCCCAGGCGACTGTGGAATCACTGATGGCTTACGGCCTGGCTCCCTATATTGACGGGTACCTTTTTGAGGATATTCCCTGGATACCCGATCAGGATCTAACTGGAAAAGGCTGGTTTCGCTCTGAAGTGAACTACAAGAATCTGCTCACCGTTCTGTGTGATGCAGACGCTGTTGGAGCCTACCTGGTTATTCTCGACGGTTTCAATGCAACTGCCAACGACGAGGCGTTTTTGAAGCGTATTAATCAAACCCAGGCGGGCACAATGGATCCCATGCCCCACATGATCAACAGGGAAGAGGGCTCCTATCAGTTTTTCTTTAACCCGGGAACAAGCACCTACTACCTCGGCTTTTACGGACAAAATGAACAGAGAACGTTTTACTTCAAACTCAAGGAAAACATGGAGACCGATATTGTCTATCCAGAAGATTCCACCGCCAGTGTCAAAAACTACGGTGACCGGGTGGAAGTGACCTCCGTCAGCGGTCCCTGCCTGGTGAGAATGCATCTGAGAAAGCCAGAGTTTCAAGTGGAGAACGTCACGGTGAGTTCCAAATCCACGGTGGATCCCAATGAACTTATCGTCAAGAACCAGGTTTTTGTGGAAAATCAGGCGGGTACCTGGCAGACCCTGCAGGCCAAACAGGATATGAACTACCGCTATCAGGCCACCAGCGGGGCAACTGTCGATGTCACCTACAGGGACTCCATTTTCTGGGAAAAAGACCAACCTGTTGAATACGTGCGCCAGAAAATGTTCATCAACGGCGTTGTCTGGCCTTACAAAGATCTTCCGGAACTGCCCTTGATCCAACCTGAAAAAGTGCAGTCTGAACCGCTGGTCATCAATCTGGATAAAACCTACTCCTACACCTACGCGGGCGAGGACAAAGTTGACGGGCATGTGTGCTGGAAAGTCCGCTTTGAGCCCAATGAAGCCGGAAACTTTTTAAAGGGAACCGTGTGGATCGATCAAAAAAACGGAGCGCACCGAAAAGTCAAAGCCATTCAATCGGGCTTGAAACCTCCTGTTATCGGCAATGAGATGACGGCCTATTTTGACTGGGTTACCTATCAGGGGAACAACTACTGGCTGCAAATTCGCGAAGAAAATCTGCAAATACTCAATGTGGTTGGGGTAAGAATTCCACTGCAAATTCAAATAGACCGCAGCGAGTTCCAACTGGACAACCCTCAGTTTGGTGCTGAAAAAGAGGCCTCCTATCAAAGTGATCATCTCATTTTACGCGACTCTCAGGCAGGTTTTCGCTATTTGAAAAAAGAGGGCGGTCAACGGGTTGTCAGCAAGCAGGTTTACTCCAAACAGAAATTCGCACTTGGCGGAGTTTTGTACGATCCGGGCATGGACTATCCTGTTCCTTTGGCCGGTTTCAACTACGTCAATCTCGATTTTCTGCAAAAGGGCTACCAGGCCAACTTCTTCATTGCCGGTGCCATTAACGATATCATACTTTCCAACAGCGACTTTCTCGGTAAGGGCTGGGATTTAACCGGTGAAGCTTTTCTGACCGCTTTTTACTTCAGTGATGCTGTTTACCGAGGTGGTGAGAGCGTGGATGAAGAGGAAGTCAAGAAATTGACTGAATCGGTTGACGTGACCTTGGGTATTCCCATAGGCACATTCTTCAAGCTGGAAACCAATCTGGCTTCAAAGTTCATTGACTATAAAGAAGGCGATGATACCCGCGAGGATTTTGTGCTGCCACAGTCACACATAGAGAACCGGGCAACCGTCAATCTGATGTTTACTCGCGGTCGTTTTTCCTCCAGTCTTGAAGCGGCTTTTGTGAAGCGCAGTAAATGGGAAAAATGGGGCTTGCCCGAAAGCACGGAACCCTTGCTGGATTCCTACCGAACCATTCGCTGTGATATGAGTCTCACCAGGAAGCTGCCAAAATTTCAATCTGTTCAGGCCAGCCTGCGTTATCTCAAAGGATGGGATCTAGATCGGTTTTCGCGCTTTGGATTTGGCTTTTTCGAGAACAATGTCGCCGGTTTCGGGACATCCGGTATTGAAGCCAATCAGGCCTTGCGTTTTCGCCTGGGCTATCAACGCGGTGTCAAAGAACTCTTCCAACTGGGTATTCGCCTCGATGCTGCCAGAGCCTGGCAGGATGCCTATGCCGCCAACTCAGCCGATGATACCGTTGATTTAATGGGTATCGGAATTTCAACCAACTTGATTGGTCCCTGGAAAACCGTCATCCGCTTTGAACTGGGTTATGGGTTCCATTCCGATTTGGCAGATGAAGAGGGCGAGTTTAACGGCCAGCTTGTCTTTCTCAAGCTTTTCTAATGAAAGTAAAACATCGATACCTTGTCGTATAACGCATAGCAGTGGGTAAAAGGGGTTCTGTAAAGCGAAGACAGCAAACGCTCCAGAAATTCAGAAAAACGTCGCGAGAAAACTCTAAGAGATTCAGTCGGGAGCGCATGTTTCGATCACCAGAAGGAGATGACCTGTTGTCAGGCTAACAGATATTGACCCCGGACAAAAGCCACAAAGGTCCGACTTAATTCGCAGGTAACGTCCATACAGGTAGTTGTCTTAGGGGCTTGACGAGCACTAGTTTGCTCCAATCAGTTGAGCAAGTTGCCGTGCTTTGCCCATACGCAAAGCGCTGACTGCCCTCGCAAGCCGAAGGCAGTCTGTAAAAAAAAGATCTTTAGCTTAAAGCTTCAATTGCCGCGTCGTAATCGGGTTCGTCCACGATGTCGGCAACCTGTTGGGTGTAGAGAACCTTGTTTTCTTCATCCAAAACCACAACCGCTCTTGAGTACAGGCTCTTGAGAGGCCCGTCTGTGATGGTTACGCCGTAGTTGTTACCAAAGCCCGGTGTGTGCATTTCAGATAAGCTGTGAACATTTTCCAAACCCTCTGTGGCACAAAACCTCTTGTGAGCGAATGGTAAGTCTCTTGAAATACAGAGAACGACGGTGTTATCCAATGAGGCCGCTTTCTCGTTGAACATCCTGACGGAAGTGGCACACACGGGTGTGTCCAGACTTGGGAAAATATTGAGTACTTTTTTCTTGCCTTCATAGGTCGACAGAGAGACATCTGCCAGATCGGTATTGGTGAGTGTGAAGTCCGGAGCCATTGCCCCTTTTTCCAATAAATCACCTACGGTATGAATGGGGTTTCCTTTGAGTGTGATACTTGCCATGAATTTCTCCTGTTTTTTAAATGTGATGGTTCATCACTCTTGAAGCATATGAGGTTTAACGCTTCATTTTCGAACAGACTCTATTGTACAACAAATTGAAAGCCATTGTCTGCTTAATGTAAATCTTGAAATCGCATGTGTTTTAAGTTAGATTTAAAGCTCGTGGCGAAGTTGGAGGCTTTTATGTTACCTGAGTATTTTGAATTTCAATTGGCACCCAAGGTCATTTATGGCGTTGGGGTGGTGGATCAGATCCCCAATAATTTGCTGTATTTGGGTTCCAGGAGAGCCTTGCTGGTTACCGATCTCGTACTGGTTCAAACGGGCACAGTGCGTAAAGTGATCGAGGCACTTGAGTCATCGCAAATTGAAATAGCCGCCGTTTTCGACGAGGTTCCTCCCAATTCCACCATCAAAACGGTTGAGGATTGTTCCACTGCCATTCAAGAAAACAAATGCAATCTGATCATCGCCGTTGGCGGTGGGAGTGTGATCGATACCGCCAAGGTCGCCAATTTACTGGCAGTCAAAGGCGGCAGACTTTCGGATCACATGGGAGCCTATCTGCTTGAGAAGAGTGAAAAACTGCATCCCGCCGTCATTATTCCCACAACCGCGGGCACGGGTTCCGAGGTGACGAAAGTCGCCGTTATTGCCGACACCAAGAACCAGGTCAAGCTGCCATTTGCCGAAGATCAGTTTCTTCCGGAGTTAGCTGTGCTGGATCCGGAGCTTACCGAGACCATGCCAGGCAAGTTGACGGCGGCAACGGGCATGGACGCGCTTACCCACGCCATTGAAGCCTATGTGGATAAAGAATGGTCACCGGCATCCGATGCAATGGCCTTGCACGCCATAAAACTGCTTTCAAAAAACATACTCATCGCCTGTGCCCGGCCAGAGGACATGCAGGCTCGCGGAGCCATGCTCGTTGGCAGCTTCCTGGCCGGAGTGGCCTTTTCCCATTCCATGGTCGGCATGACCCACGGTATAGCGCATGCCCTTGGCAGTGTCTATCACATTCCCCACGGTTTGGCCAACGCCCTGGTTCTGCCTGAAGTGATGGAGTACAACCTCGAAGAGCGCATGGAGCGGTACGTCGATGTGGGTTACGCTCTCGGCGTTCAATATCCGCAGTATGTTTCGGGAAGTAAGAGCATGATTCAAAATGGTTCCTTGCTGACATCGCTGTTTAAAAAGGCTGGACCCACCCCTGAAGTGAAATCCTGGTTGAGCGACAAAGTCCATCAAGCTCAGGGTCTGGCGGGAGAAGCTCTCAGTGTTTTTGGCTTTGTCGATGATTGGGTCAGACGCCAAGTTGCCAAAGGTGCCATTGAAAAGGTGCGAACACTGAACAGACAGCTTGCCTACCTGACCGAAATGCCTCTCAATTTAAAAGACGCGGGCATTGACGATCAGTTGGCCAAACTGGAGACCGTTGTGCAGACAGCCATGGAAGACGGAGCCATGCTCTACAATCCGGTTGAACCGCAACGCAAGGCTGTCAGGGCCATAGTTCAAACAGTTTACGGGAACAACGACAAGCCACTCTGTGTTCCTATGAACCAACTGGGTCAATCCGCTGAGAAAAAGGGCAGCAGGAGCTTCCAAAATGTCTTTTCAGATTCGGAAACAGTTTATCGGGTGATTGGCGGTTTCTTTGATCGTTTAAAGGAACACGAAAAAATGGGGCCTGAACTGGCCAAAACCAATTTGCTCATTCAATTTATTTACAAAAAACCAAGTGCTGTCATCACCATTGATGCCCGAGGCGATGAGCTCGCAATTTATCACGGTGACTGTGACCTTACTCCGGAAGTGACCATGAGCATGAATGCCGACTTTGCCCACCTTTTCTGGCACGGAAAAGCCAACTTGATTACGGCATTGACCAAGCGCGAGGTCAAGGCCAGAGGCAATGTACCAAAAACCATTAAACTGCTGCCGGTTCTGAATCCGGCTTATGCCCTGTACCCTGTCTATTTAAAAGAAATAGGCTTTGAACTGAATGACCTGAAGTGAGGAGAGCGAAATGAAAAAAGTCCTGAGTATAAGTTTGGGAGACAAGAGAAACGACTATTGTTTCCGGACACAGTTTTTAGGCCAGAATTTTGAAATTAAACGAGTGGGTACCAATGGCGATTTAGACAGAGTCGCGGAACTGCTGCTTGAAAACGATGGAAATGTGGATATTTTTGGACTTGGTTGCTTCAAATTCCCTCCGACAGTGGGGCCCGATCACAAAAAGAGTGGCATGGACCGTCAGCTGATCGAACTCAGCAAGCGTGTTAAAACACCCATCACCAACGGGTACGCGCTCAGAAAAGTGGCCTATGAATGGGCTATCAGGCATCTTCAATTCAAGTTCGGCGGGAACTACTTCAACAACACCAAAGCCCTGTTCCTTTCGGGTATGACCCAATACACCTATGCCAAAGTCATGGCAGAATATACGGATAACATTCGCTTCGCGGATCCCGTTATCGAACACGGAGTTCCCAAGTTCTTAAATTCACTGAAAGAGCTGGAACTCTACGCCAATGGCGTTCACGACATTCTGTCCTATGTACCCAGCAAGACTTTTACGTCCGCTCTTTTACCCACAAAAATGTGGAATGAACACATATTGAGAAAGGCCGTTCAAAAAGCTCACACGGTTCTCGTCACCCACCGCGATTTCGAGACTCTTCTGAACAACATGACTTCCATTGAACTGAAGGGCAAAACCATTATCAGTTCCACTGTTTACGAAAGTCGAGTGAAGTTTCTCGAAAATCGCGGAGTCGATGTCATTGTGGACTGCACACCTCAAATTCTGGAACGCGTGGTGGGGATCGATGTCCTTGAAGCTCTGATCATCTCCGCTCTGGGAAAAACCAGGGAGAGTATATCAGCGGATGATCTGCTTGAAGTGATTGCCGAACAGCGCATGGATCCTCGAGTTCTTTATCCCAAGGGCTCACCCAAAAGAGTCAACCGCTTTGCTTTCGTCATTCACCCTCTTTCTCAAGAACAATTGAAAATGCAGAAAGCCATCAAAACCGCCTCTGATCTTGCGCCTCCGTTTTTTATGGAGGTTCTAGAGAAAACGGTTGCCTACGCTCCGCCCATGATCTATTCCAAGGTTACCGGGATCAAATCACCCACGGGTGTCGAGACGGAAGGCTGGCTGATTTCGCTTGCCGGAACACCCAGGCAGATGTTATCCCATTCTCCCGAATTTACCTACAAGCGGTTGCTCCAGGCAGCTAAAATGGCTAAGAGCATGGGCGCGCAGATTATTGGATTGGGTGCTTTTACCAAAGTTGTCGGCGATGCCGGCGAGACCGTTTCCAAATTGGCTCCCATCCCTGTGACCACCGGGAATTCCTACAGCGCCTCCGGTGCGCTCTGGGCGGCCGCCGACGCGTCCAGGAAACTCGGACTCCTGGCCAAGCCCAAGCCCGGCGAGAAAATTCAGGGCAAGGCCATGGTCATCGGAGCCACAGGCGCCATTGGCTCCGTGTGTTGTCGGCTTTTGGCAAAGGCCTTTAACGAAGTGTATTTAGTCGATATCAGAGACGCCAGACTGCTGGCTTTGAGGGAGTCCATCTTGAATGAAACACCCGATGTGGAACTTCACATATCCACCCGAGCCGATAAGTTCCTGCCCGATATGGACGTCATCGTAACGGCAACCTCAGCAGCGGGAAAAAAGATACTGGATATCCGCAAAGTCAAGCCCGGCTGTGTCATTACGGATGTTGCCAGACCGCTGGACTTATCACCGGAAGATGTCGCGCTGCGGCCCGATGTGCTGGTAGTGGAGTCCGGGGAAATCGAATTACCCGGAGAGCCCGAAATGAGGGATATCGGTCTTCCCGACAAAGTGGTTTACGCCTGTCTGGCGGAGACCATCGTCCTGGCTCTTGAAGGGCGCTTTGAACCCTTTACCATCGGAAGAGATATCGAATGGGAAAAGGTACGTGAAATCTATAAAATGGGTTTAAAGCACGGCATGAAACTGGCCGCTATTTCAGGCGTCAATGGTGTCTTTTCAGATGAAGACATTGCCCGGGTGCGCAAACTGGCCATCGAAGCCCGCAAGAAAATGGCAAAGGAAGGTCATAAAAACTAAGTGAACCACTTAAGGATGCAGAACTCGTGAACAAGGGATAACCTCTTTCGCGCCATCCGTTTCTTCCGTAGTTGAAAAATGGCTCTATTAAAACTATCCTATTAAGACCGTACCCTGTTGAAAGGGTCATGGCAGGGGAGTGAAATTGACCGCGCTTTTCTTGATTTTTCTTTTACAGGATCTGGAATTAAAGCCCCGGATTCTGGAACCTCAGCCCGGCGCGTTTCTCTCCGGCAAGGTGGAACTGCGCCTGGCATGCAATCAGCCCGGGCAGGTAGCGCGCATGGAAATTCAGGGAAACGGTGACATTTTATTGAAAACCGACGGCTGGAAAGAGTCCGTCATTGTCAACTTTGGCCATCAAATTCAGGCCTGGCGGCTTGTACTCTGTGTCTTCGATCAAAGCGGCAGACAATACCGCTCGGAAGTCGTTCCAACTCGTGCCCTGCACATCGACGTGGAACAGACCACGCGAATCATTTTGATCCCGGTCATGGTCAAGGACAGAAAAAACAGGAATATCCCCAATTTGCTGGAAGAGCAGTTTCGGGTTTTTCAGGATGGTCAACCCTGCCGCATAAGACTGCTCGAAAGACGAACCGTACCGCTCAACCTGGTTTTAACGGTGGATGCCTCGTCCTCCTTGAGAAAGAACCAACGGCAATTGAAACAGGCTGTGCTGGATTTTCTCGCCCAGTTGGATTCTGGAGATCGCGCAGCTCTGATATCGTTTAACAATGAAGCGCGTTTGGTTTTCGGGTTTGACGCGGCTCGCCAGCAGATCGAGGATTCACTTAACGTCATTCAGCCCCGAGGTGCCACGGCCATGTTCGACGCTCTTCTGCTGGGTATCGAAAAGCTCAAGTACATGCCGCGATCGCGGAAAACACTGGTGCTGTTTACCGACGGTCGGGACAGTGTTTACGAGGAAGTGGAAGAAAAAAGAAACATGTTCAAACAAGTCGTCCAGCAGGCTCAGCAGCAGGAAATTGCCATTTTCAGCATAGGGCTCGGCGAGAATATTCACCACGAAGCACTGGAACTGATGTCCTGGGAAACAGGCGGACGCTTCCTTTTTGCCGCGTCCTCTCGTGACCTGCAAGCCCGCTTCAAAGAGGTCCTGCGCGACTTGAAAAGTCAATACATACTTCACGTTGAGCCAGCCAGTGAGGAAAAGGGCTTTCACAAACTGGAAGTCAAAGTAAAGAAGCGAAGAGCCAGAGTCTTTGCCCGCCGGGGGTTTACCATTGAATAAGCTGCTCAAGTGGATGCAGCAGCCCCTGAAATCGCACAAAGTAAAGGGGCTGGGAGTGAAAACTCTTGAAAAGTTTTCAGCAGCGGGTATCACCACCATTCAGGATTTCCTCTTTTTCCTGCCGCGCGCTTACAAGGACTACTCTTTCATTACCCCCATTTCCGATGTGAAAAACGACAGCGAGGTTCACCTCCAGGGCCACTTGATTTCGGTCAATGAGAGCAGAACGGCTAAACAACACATTCCCGTCTTTGAAGCACTGCTCGACGACGGCACCGGCAGCCTGAGGCTGGTTTGGTACGGGCAAAAGTACCTCGGTAACATGCTGGAGAGAGGCCGCCGGCTAGCTGTTCTTGGTTCCGTTCAAATGGAATATGCGGGACTCAGCATGGTGAACCCCCATTTTGTGAGACTGGACCCGAACCAGAGTTATCAGGGCCGTATCAAGCCCGTTTACAGGCAAATCAGCGGCATTCACTCCGATAAAATACACCGCTGGATCCTGGAATTGCTGGGCGACATGCTTGCGGACGATTGGCTTCCCGAACCGATCCTGGCGTATTTCAACCGGCTTGTTCCGGGATGTCCAGCGCTAAAACAGGCTCTGAGAAAACTGCACGCGCCGGAAACATCCCCTGAATTGCAACTCCTTAAAAAGCACGGCAATCCCTTTTATAATCGGCTGGTATTGGAGGAATTGACGCTGTTCTTCTGGCAGTCTGAACAGATGAAAAAGAAAATTGAACAAAGAGGTTACCCCGTTTTTCAGGTCAATGAAAAGCCGCTCAACCGTTGGCGGCAGAGCCTGCCTTTCCAGTTCACAGCAGACCAGAAGCAGGTGCTGCGTGAACTCGTCCACACACTGCAAGGCGGCCAGCGCGTGTTTCATTTACTTCAAGGCGACGTGGGCTGCGGGAAAACGGTTGTGGCGCTCGGCTTATCGCTACTGTTCTCTCAAGACGGTTTGCAGACTGCCGTGCTTTGTCCCACTACGGTCCTGGCCACACAGCACTTTCAAACGGCAAGTCGTATGCTGCAGGGTACGGGTCTTCGGATCGCCCTGCTCTCTTCGGAGTTGGAACGGGCGCAACAGCAGAAAACCGTTGAAGCCCTGCAGAGCGGGCAAATTGACCTGGTCATCGGAACACATCGCCTCATTCAGGCCGATGTCTTTTTCAAGGCCTTGGGTTTTATTGTGATAGACGAACAGCATCGTTTCGGCGTGCAGCAGCGGCTCAGTCTGTTGAGAAAAGGCCATCGCCCTCATCTGCTTTCACTCACCGCCACGCCCATTCCGCGATCTCTGGCTTTATCCGTTTACGGCGGGTTTCAGGTTATGCAGATTCGGCAAAAGCCCGCTGGCAGAAAAGAGGTGCATACCATTTTGAAAAAAGCCGGTAACAGAGCGTCCGTGGTTCCGTTTATCAAACAGCGATTGCAGATGGGCGAACAGGTGTTCTGGGTTTTCCCCTTTATTGAAGGCGATCAAGAGAGTGCGGATCGCTCTGTGGAACACATGTACCGCGAACTGAGCGAAAGGTACTTTCCCGAGTATGAAATGGGAATGGTACATGGCCGAATGGAGAAAAGCCAACTTAAAGAGCAGATGGAACAATTCAGGGAAGGCAAGCTGAACATTCTCTTTTCCACCACGGTTATCGAAGTCGGGGTGGACATCGCCAATGCCACCATCATGGCCATTGAAGGGGCTCAGCACTTCGGGCTCAGTCAACTGCATCAACTCCGTGGACGAGTGGGCAGGGGAGAGCGTCCGGGCTTTTGCCTGCTCTTTCTGGAGGAACCCGTATCGCCGGAAACCCTGAAAAGGGTGCGCTTTTTTGAAACCTGTCACGATGGGTTTGAACTGGCCGAATTCGATCTGCAACTCCGGGGAGCGGGCGACTTCTTCGGAAACCGCCAAAAAGGACTCACCGACTTCAAATTCGCGGAACTCTGGCGTGACCGAAACCTCTACGCCCAAATGCAAAAAGACCTGCCGAAGATTTTGACGACATGTCAGACAACCGACCTGCAGCACGCCGCGGAAAAAGCGTTTTAATTGGGAGAATGTCAGCTGTTTTCAATGATCCCTCTTATTCTGTAGAATATCGGACAGTAGTAAAATACAGAACATCATAGAACAAAATACCGCACAGCCTGTTTTTTTACCCTAATGGACATGCCAAATGCCAGCCAGTTACCATCACTGAATATGCCTGCGGTTGTATTTTTTACATTGGATCAAGACTGTTACCGATGTACATTTTTATCTTTATTTAACAAGTTGATCTATGGAAACAGCACTTGCATCGCTCTTTTTAGTGGACTACAATGAATAGAGGTTCAATAAAAAGATGATTTACAAAAGGTGGTGTTGACTGTCTTCATGAAACGGTTTCGCTCAACAAGTTATTTCACTCGTCGGAGAACTCACCGTTAGTCAATACAACCCACACAATAAAGGAGAATTGTTATGAAAAAATACGGTGCGGAATTTGTTGGTACCTTTTGGCTCGTGCTTGGTGGATGCGGCAGTGCGGTCTTGTCTGCGGCATTTCCAAATGTTGGCATCGGTCTTCTTGGGGTTTCCCTGGCTTTTGGATTGACCGTACTCACGATGGCTTTTGCCATCGGACACATATCCGGCTGTCATCTCAATCCGGCAGTTTCTTTTGGCCTTTGGGCTGGAGGTCGTTTTCCAGCAAGAGAATTGCCATCTTATATCGTTGCGCAGGTCTTGGGCGCGATTGCAGCCGGTGGTGTTTTGTATCTGATTGCTAGCGGCAAGGCAGGCTTTGATCTCAGTGCAGGTTTTGCTTCAAACGGCTACGGAGCCCACTCGCCTGGTAATTATAGTTTGCTGGCAGCCCTGATAACAGAAGTTGTCATGACTATGATGTTCCTCATTGTCATTCTTGGTGCCACTGACAAGAGAGCACCGCAAAACCTTGCTCCGATTGCAATCGGATTGTGCCTTACACTGATTCACTTGATCAGCATTCCGGTCACCAATACCTCTGTTAACCCTGCTCGCAGTACGGGTGTTGCGGTATTCGCAGGTGATTGGGCTATTTCCCAGCTGTGGCTTTTCTGGGTGGCTCCTATTATTGGCGGTCTACTTGGAGCGGCAATTTACCGACTAATTGGGAAAAAAGAATAGAAGGGTGGAAGTCTAACGAATAGGTTTAGATTATCTGAGCGCAGCCCGTAATCTGGATCATTTGCCAGGCTTGTCGCTTATGGCTTGACGACCAGTCCAGAATGGACAGATAGTCTCTCCTCAGACATGTTGAAGAACAAACCACGGTCATCGATCGGCTTATCCAAGGCCAGGATAGTCTGTTTGTGCTTGACTTCCCAATCAACAAGGGCAGGTTTGGGTATCCTATGTTCCATAGGATACCTATAAAGTTGATTTGCATGAAAAGGTTTTCATTAGATGCTACTTCAATATCTCAACACTACACCATTAAGAAAACTGTTTTGGTTAAGTCCATTCTTATTTGCTCTGCACAATGTAGAAGAAACTTTGTTTATAGAAAAATGGTCAAAAGGCGTAGGCACTTTCATACATGAGTCAGTTACAACTCAACAATTTGGCATTGCTGTTAGTTTCTTGACAATATTGGTTCTGGTACTCACAATTGTATTTGTAAATAGTGAAAAAGATAAAATAGGTGCTTATGTCCTTACCTGCATTGTGATTTCATTCCTCATTAATGCGATATTTCCACATATTGTGGCCACAGTTTACTTTGGCTCATATTCGCCAGGAGTAGTTACCTCCGTTTTTATATATATTCCCTTCTCCGTATATATGTTGTACAGAATTTTCAATGAGAAATACTTGACAAGTAAACCAAAGTTTGCAATTTCAGTCTTGGGAACAGTTTTAATAATGAAAATATTAATCCCAATATCTTTGTGTATTGGTAAGTGATCATTTAACCGCATCTATACATAAAAAAGGATCATGGCAGAATCCATATGAATGGAGGAGCTTTGAGTAAAACAAATAAATAACCACTACCCCGGCCTGCCTGGGAAGATCACGTTGAAAAATGGAAAAACAGCCACTTGACCAAGGCTTCCTATTGTCGACAGAAGAACCTGGTTTATTCTCAGTTCATCTACTGATCTTCCAAATTCAAAACACAAGAAGCGACACCCAAGTTGGTGGCGATCCCTTCATCTCCTGTGGCGGTACTGGCTACGCAAAGAAGTGGCCCTGTCTCTGGAATCAAACTGTATTTGAACGCCTGTTATCTTGATATACCCGACGGCTTTAATGAAGACACGCTGACCCGTATTCTCTCCATTCTTGAAAAGGGGCCCTCTCATGTTTTCGTCTGAACCACAGATGAGTGCGATGAACGCAGATAGATAAGGAATCCGCTCACAGAGATATTGATAGAGCATTTGAGGTTCTGAACGTTCTTCATAAATTAAAAAACAATTCAAAACAAATATCCTGAAAAACATTCGTGTTCATTCGTGGTTAAAAAAATGGAACCCCAGATGAGTGCGATGAACGCAGATAGACAAGGAATCCGCTCACAGAGATATTGGTAGAGCATTTGAGGTTCTGAACGTTCTTCATTAATAAAAAATCATTTGTATGGTTGTCCCATACTCCCAAACTCAACAATTCAAAACAGATACCCTGAAAAACATTCGTGTGAATTCGTGTTCATTCGTGGTTAAAAACAATCCGTGTCCATCTGTGGTTAAAAAAAAGAAACCACAGATGAACACGGATAAACAAAGATATTTATCAAAGAAATTCAGAAACCGATATCATATCCGGATTCAACCAAAGCGAAAAAGGGCATGCCCCTGGCTTCAACCAGATACATGCCCTAATGAATTTCTTAAAAATTCAATCGATTGGATTATTTTCTTCTAATAACCAAAATTCCACTTAAAACCAGTAACGACGCAAACAGAATCATTCCCCATTGGCTCATTGTGGGTACCCCAGCTCCACCTGTTCCACCTGCTATAGTGTAATCACCGCCAACCTCTACCGTAACATCGCCAGTATGAGTTGGATTATAGCCTGAAACAACCAACTTATAGGTTCCAGCCGCTAACGTAACACCATCTGAAGGTAGAATGGCACTTAATCTTCCTGCACCATCATCATCATCATAGAAAACGAGACTATCTGCAGGATTGGCTGGATCAAAATCACAGTACACGAACATAACCGTATCACTAATAGTTGTTCCATCAGAGGTAACGACCGCATCGAGAGCCTCACCACCAGGCGCAACAATATCAAATACGACATAACCAACACCATCATTACCGGAGTCTGAACTTGTGGCCTGACAGTTTAAATCCAATGAAACATCCCATCTACGGTCGAATACCTGTGATTCGTCAATGGTTTGGCTAGCCGAGCCAGCACGATTAAAAGGACCAAGATATTCCGAATTATCAGGTGCTTTTTCACCGGTTAAACTACCTTGTCCCAAAGCAGCTACCGTTATCAAAAGAGCCAATATATATGTTATTTTTTTCACTTTTCCCTCCGACATAAAGAAATATAACGTTACCAATATTAATACAGGACATCTTATCATTCAACTTTTTTTTAACCATGGTAAATATTTTAATTAAATCACTAATTGGTGTTAGACCACCATAGCCATTTGAGCTGCTGTGCCGGGTCCTTTTTTCCTTGTTAAATACAGAAGTTTGATGGAAGTACAGAATGTGCCTGATATACTTGTTAAAAGCTCAACCGGATCATTCATCCCAAATGGAGGACAGGTCGAAATGATGATTTATATGGTATGTGTCAGTCTTTTCTTTTCAGATGACACAGTGGTTTTAGAGTACGATTGTTTACCTGAAATCCCAAGGGTGTATCGAAATCTGGATTATACATTCTATTTAATACTGGAAATTAAAAAGGTGGATCAAGCCCTGGAAATAAAAGTACACAGGAAACCAAAATTCTTTGATGGCGATTTTCCATCTATAAGAAATTGTGACGCCTTGAAACTCTATGTAGAAGAAGGGGAAACGATCATCTTTTGGATTTTCTACCATTATGTTAAAGGTTGGATAAACGGTAAAATCGTCAAAGGGAAACGTGAAATACCACTAAAAATTGCAGGTTATCCTCCCCCCAAACAAATGCAGGAAAAGTGAATGCGAAAAAATGACATTCCCATGTCCATAAAAAAAGAAAACCAGCAGTCTGACGCTCTAAAATGGTTGCTTATGCTGCCTCCCGTATCGGCTTCCAGCGCGATGGTGAAGTTATCGTTTGTTCTCGCCTTTGACCGCCGCAATTTCAAGTGTCAGCCAGACAAGATGTGCATTGACCCTTTACCTTGAAACAGATATGATAGGTTTCGCATGACACGGACATGCTGCCATTGTACCTGCGTCCTGCAATGAAATGTCTGGAGTTTTTTATGCCACTTTTACTGTTCGGATCATTGGGATTGCCGGAAATACTGCTTATTTTCGCCTTGATCCTTCTTTTGTTCGGTCCTAAAAAGCTGCCCGAAATAGGGAAGTCACTTGGTAAGGGAATAAGAGAGTTCAAGAAGGGTACATCGGGAATTATGGATGGCCTCAACGACGCGGTTAATGCGCAACCTGAAAAGCCAAAACCCAAGGCCGCTCCTGTTCAAAAAGCAATTGAGCCACCCCAGTCGGCTGTAGAGGACGTAAAGGGCATTGTGGTTGATTTGGAATCGGAGGAAGAGAAGTAACTCATGGGAGCTGACGAAAAGGCAGTTGTTCCAGGAGAGGAAACCAATGATCCCAATCAGATGAGTTTCTTCGAGCACATCGACGAACTGAGAGGTCGCCTGCTCAAGTCCTTGATTCTCTGGGTGATTGTGTTCGCCGTATGTTTTTACTTCGTCAAAGACCACATTTTCCCCGTGCTGGCCGAGCCTTTAATCAAGATCAGTAAATCGGAGCATGTCTTTGCGGCCATAGATATTAAAGAGCCTTTCTTTGCCAACATCAAAGCAGCCTTTTGGGTAAGTATCATTTTTTCAAGCGGCATTTTCTTTTACCACACCTGGGCTTTTGTGGCTCCCGGGCTGACGCGAAAAGAGAAGTTCTTCGCCATCCCGTTTCTCATTTTTATGTCATTTTTCTTCATTGCCGGATGTCTGTTCAGTTTCTACTTCGTTTTTCCCTATGCGCTTGAGTATCTCATGAGTTGGAATGACACGGGTTTCGATGCCTATACACGAACCTATTATCTGTCGCTGCTTTTTGCCTTTGTACTGGGCATGGGTGCCAGTTTTGAAACACCAATGGTTATTTTCTTCCTCGCCAAGATCGGGCTGGTAACTCCCGGGTTCCTGCTCAAACACTTCAAATGGGCGGTCATCATCAGTTTCGTGATTGCCGCCATCATCACACCCACTCCCGATATGATCATGCAAACAGCGCTTGCCGGCCCCATGATTATTTTGTATTTATTTGGTATTGGTGCGGCCTACTTTGTCGCGAAAAAAGAAGAGGAAGAAGAGGAGAAAGAGCTGGGAACGGCTTATGAAGAGGACGATGAAAGCGAGGTAGATTAAATGAAGGAACAAGCGTTGACGGTCCTTGAAAAGTGGGATCAGGCTCGCATTCTGGTTGTTGGAGACTTGATTCTGGACCGCTACATCTGGGGCTCGGTCAATCGCATTTCACCAGAAGCACCCGTTCCCGTGGTGCTGGTCAACAGGGAAACCATCCATCTTGGCGGGGCAGCCAATGTCCTTGGCAATCTGAGATCCATGGAAGCGCAAACCTCCATTGTCGGCGTAACGGGGAGAGATCAGAATGGCAGTGAACTGGTAGGACTGATGGATGCAGCGGGTGTGGATACCTCCGGAATCATTCGCACTCAACATCATCCCACCATTCAAAAAACCAGGATTATTGCCCATCAACAGCAAGTTGTGCGGGTGGATCGGGAAAAAAATGGCGGTTACGAAGCGTCTTTAAACGAAACCATCGTTAAAGAAGTGTTTCAGCGTCTGCCGCGGGTGGATGCCATTATCGTGAGTGATTACGGTAAAGGTGTCATTCACAAAGACTTGCTGGCCAAGCTCCATTCCGCAAAAGGCAAGCCCACAATCTGCGTCGATCCCAAAGATCAGAACTTCGCCAATTACAAGGGTGTCCACATACTCACCCCCAATCAGGCTGAAGCCGAGCGTATGTCCGGTGTTCAAATTACCGACAGGCCCTCACTGATGAAGGCAGCCGCCGAGATTTTCAAGGTCCTCGGCTGCGAAAGACTGCTCGTAACGCGCGGTGAAAAGGGCATGGCGCTCTTTCAATCTCCGGAGAATCTCTTTGAAATTCCCACAGTGGCCAAGGAGGTTTACGATGTCAGCGGTGCGGGCGATACGGTTATCGCCACCTACGCCCTTTCCCGGGCTGTGGGTGCTTCTGCCAGAGTGAGTGCCTATCTTTCCAATATCGCGGCCGGTATTGTGGTTGGAAAACTCGGGACGGCTGAAGTTTCAAGACAGGAAATAAAAGACGCTTTACTGCAGCGTGATGACTGAGGAATCACAAGATGACCAAAAACGATATTTTAAGGCGTTTTCGTTACGCCATGAACCTGAGCGACGAGGCCATGCTTCACATTTTTGGGTTAAAAGGGAAAAAGCTAACTCGCGATGAACTTCTGAACCTGCTCAAGAAAGAGGGCGAAGAGGGTTATGCCTATTGTTCATCGGATACTCTGGAACTCTTTCTCGATGGTTTCATTCTCTATAAAAGGGGAGTACCGAAGCATCCAAAACCACCGGTCAAGGTTCCTCTCACCAACAACGTCATCTTGAGAAAACTGAAAATCGCGCTTAATTTGAAAGACAGTGACATGATACAGATCATGGCGCTGGCCAGGTTCCGCGTTTCCAAATCGGAACTCAATGCCCTGTTCAGAAAAGAGTCCCACTTGAATTACAAGGCTTGCGGTGATCAGTTCCTGAGGAATTTCATCAACGGTTGTGCCGTTAAATACAGGCAGGGACTATAGTTTTTCGCCGCAGAACTTACAGAATTGCGCGTCGATGTCGTGGCCTTCTTTTGAACAGCTGGGACACGCCTGGGTGGAGATGTGCAGCTTTTTGGCATTGGCGAATTCAACAGAAACAATACCCGTTGGAATGGCGATAATGGCATAACCCAGTATCATGACACAGGAGGCGATGAACTGACCGAGATTGGTTTGCGGAGAGATGTCGCCATAACCGACAGTGGTCAGTGTCACAATGGCCCAGTAGGTGCTTCGGGGAATGCTGGTGAACCCGTTTTCACTGGATTCAATGATGTACATAAAGGAACCCAGTATGAGAACAAGGCAGACGACGATCCCCAGGAAAACGGTGACTTTGTGGAAACTGGCACGCAAGGCTGAGAGCAGTAAATCAAATTCATGCAGATAATTGACGAGTTTCAAAATTCGCCATATTCTCAGCATTCGCAGCGCTCGTATCACCAACAGCACTTGACTACCCGGAACGAAAAGGCTCATGTAGGTGGGAATGATGGCCAGGAGGTCGATGATCCCGAAGAAACTTCGGGCGTACTTGAGCGGCCTGGACACAGCGTACAGTCTGAGCGTGTACTCAATGGTAAAGAGAATGGTGAAAAACCACTCCAGAATGTAGAGAATGTGGCCGTATTTTTCGTGATACGCCGTCACACTGTCCAGCATGACCACCAGAACACTCAAAAGAATACTGGCAATTAAAATGACATCGAACAGCTTGCCTGAAGGTGTATCCGCTTCAAAAATAATTTCGTGAATGTTCTTTTTAAAGGGTTTATTTGAGTTCATGCTGACCTGCCCCTGTCCCGAGATTGTACTTTGATTGCCAAATAAAGCCAAATAGAGATGTAAAGGTTTATACCACAACTGCATGATTTTGACCTAACTGTGTTAAGATGAGCTGTACTATTAAAGAAAAATCGCTATGTTTGGAGTCGTTTTATGAAAAAAAGCTTCGTTTTATTATTGAGCTCACTGATTCTGTATTCTTGTTTGACCAAGAAAACAGAAACACCCATGCCTGTTTCAGCAAAAGTTGAACAGTCGGCTGTGCAAACTGATGAGGGCAAACCCATCGCTGTTGATCCCAAAGTCAGAATTGGCGTATTGGACAACGGTCTCACTTATTACCTCAGACAGAATAAAAAGCCCGAGAACCGCCTGGAAATGAGACTGGTTGTCAACGCTGGTTCCATTTTAGAAGAAGACGATCAACAGGGGCTGGCGCATTTTCTGGAACACATGGCGTTTAACGGAACAACTAATTTCAAGAAAATGGAATTGGTTAATTACCTCGAATCCATTGGTATGCAATTTGGTGCCGACCTAAATGCCTATACTTCGTTTGAAGAAACCGTCTACATGTTGCAGATTCCCACTGACGACCAGGAAAAACTCAACAAGGGTTTCCAGATTCTTCAGGATTGGGCACAGGGTATCAGCATGGAAGAAGAAGAAATTGAAAAAGAAAGAGGCGTGATCATGGAGGAATGGCGTTTGAGACGGGGAGCTTACAGCCGTATTCGAGACAAACAGCTGCCCTTGATGTTTTACGGTTCCAAATACGCAGAGCGCTTGCCCATTGGTAAAACAGACATCATCCAAAATGCTCAGAGAGAAGCCTTTACGAGGTTTTACGATACCTGGTATCGCCCCAATTTGATGGCCATTGTCCTTGTGGGTGATATGGATCTCAATACCATGGAAGAAAAAGTCATCAGCTACTACAAAGGGCTCACCAATCCGGAACACCCTAAAAAGAGACCTGCATTTGAGATCTCCGATCACGAGGGGACTCTCTTTTCAGCTGAAACCGATCCGGAAATGACGAGCAGTATGATTCAGATCATTTATAAAAAAGATAAAGAAAAAATAACATCGGAAAGCGATTTAAAAGGCGTATTTACCAGAGAACTGTACGGCATGATGATCAACAATCGGCTGCGGGAAAGAGGCAAAGAAGCCAATCCACCTTATCTTTTTGCTTATACGGGTTTTTCAAGCCTGGGTAGAAACAAGGGCCGCTTTTCTCAGTTCGCCATGGTCAAGGAGGGCGGATTTGAAAAGGGCATTAAAGCTCTATTAGAGGAAGGCCTTCGGGTGACGCAACACGGATTCTCGCAATCTGAACTCGACCGCACCAAAACGGAGTACCTTCGTTCCCTGGAGAATCAGGTCATTGAAGGCGATAAAATCAAGTCCAGGAATTTTGCGGGCAGGTATGTCTATCACTTCTTGAATCCCACAAGTTCGTTTATTCCCGGTGAAGAGAAAAAGCTTGAGTACGCCAAAGAATATCTCGATCAAATCAGCCTGGCCGACTTGAAGACCCTCACAGACCATACCATGAGCAAAGACAACCGCATCATTCTTTTAAGCGGCCCTGAAAAAGAAGGCCTTGATATGCCGGATCAGCAGTTGGTCGATTCCTGGATCGATGAAGTTGGTCAATTAAAACTCACCGCCTATGAAGATGATGTTCTCGATCAGGTCTTGCTTCCCAAGCCGCCCATGCCCGGCATGGTGGTTAAAACCGAAGTGGATGAGAAAATGGGTATCACTTATCTCGAACTCAGTAATGGCGTTCGCGTTTTCCTTAAACCAACGGACTTTCAGAATGACGAGATCCAATTTACTTCCTATTCTCCGGGCGGAACATCCAAGGCTTCCCTGGACCAGCGTTTTAACGCCATGTTCAGCGCTACACTCGTCAGTGAAAGCGGTTTGGGTGCCTTTTCCAGTGTTCAACTCGAAAAGAAATTGGCCGGTAAAATAGCTTCAGTTCGTGCCGGTATCGGTGATCTTTTTGAAAGTGTATCCGGCTCCTGTTCAACCAAGGACACAGAAGCCATGTTCCAACTGCTTTATATGACCTTTAAAACACCGAGACTGGACCCGGAAGCGGTGGAGTCTGTTAAAAATAAACAGATGAGCTGGTTGAAAAACAGCATGGCCGACCCAAAGTACGTTTTCTATAAAAAATATTACGAGGTGTTCTATAAGAATCATCCCAGAAAGAAACGAATTACCGCAGAAGACATCGAGAAAATCGATGGCGAGCGGGCTTTCCGTTTCTATCAGGATCGCTTTGCTGATGCCAGTGACTTCACTTTTGTGTTTGTCGGCAATTTCACCACGGAATACATGCTTCCCTTTCTGGAAAAATACGTCGCCAGCCTGCCTGCTACCGGTAGAAAAGAGTCCTGGGTTGATCACGGGATTCAAAAGGTCAGGGGAGTGGTTCCCGTCACGGTATACAAGGGGTTGGAACCACAGAGTACCGTCCATATTCATTTCTCGGGAGATGCAGCCTGGTCACCCGAAGAAAGGCTGGCAGCCGAAGCGCTCTCAAAGGTGCTCAGCATCCGTTTGCGGGAAACACTGCGAGAAGATCAAGGCGGTGTCTATGGCGTTCGTGCCAGGACTGCGCTTTCCCGTTGGCCAAAGGAAACCTTCAGTTCCATAATTTCCTTTGGATGTGCGCCTGAAAACGTGGACAAGCTCATTGAACTGGCGTTTGCTGAAGTCAAGAAAGTTCAGCAGGAAGGCATTGCTGAGGATGTACTCCAAAAGGTCAGAGAAACCTTTATCAGAAAGAGAGAACTTGAACTCAAAGAGAATCGTTTCTGGTTAGAGGTCATTGAATATGTCGATCAACACGATCTGGACATTCACAAGCTTGAACAATACGAGGAAACCGTGAACGGCATCGATTCCGAAATGATAAAAAGTGCTGCCATGAAGTATTTTGATTTCGATAACGTTGTCATAGGCAAACTATTCCCGGAGTCTGAAAAGAAGCGAAGAGAGGGTGAGTAAAACTTAGTTATCCTAATGTTTACACTGTGATTTGCTAAGAAGAACAGCGTCAAGTAAGCTCTCTATGTGTCAGCAACCAATGCATAGAGAGCTTTTTCATCCCCTTGACTGCGGTAAGTGGATCTTGATAAAGAATTTGAGCGATTGACCTCTGTCCGTTTCCTGCTCGCCGAACCCTTTCAGCTTAAAACACCACTGCCGTTCTGGAAGCTCACACGCATATCCATCTGTCGGCATCACTTGGGTTGGCGCATTTTTTATGGGGTTGCAATACAAAACACTCTTGCAATCGGATGGTGCTTTTCCAAGGCGGATCGGAACTGGTGACGATATGGTACAATGACACGCGGCAATTCTCTTGTTGTTCGTTTGAAAAGACGACTGACAGGAGTTGATGCAAAAGTCAAATCAGGAGGAACTATGAAAGCACGAAAAATGACAACCTTGTTAATTGCTGGGGTGGGGTTATCGATGCTTGTAGGCTGCACCAATCCGAGTACACCTGCAGGTCATGAGGGTTTTGTGTACGAAAAGCCCAGAGTATTTGGTAAGGGCGGCTATCAGGGCAGTGTGATAGGTCCCGGTAACTACGGTGTTTCATTTTGGAGAAACAGAGTTATCAACATTGACATGCGACCCAGCACTTATGGCGAGGAATTCAGAATTCTCGCCAAGGATGATCTCAATGTTTCGTTTCGTTTCCATGCTGTTCTGTCCATTGAGCCGGGAACCGTCAAGGCTGTTGTACAGGAATACGGAGCTGAGAACTGGTATAAGCGATTCATAAGAGAACCCTTTAGAACCTTTGTCAGGAATTCGGTTCAGCAATACGACAGCAGAGCTATTAAAGCGAATCGCGAGAAGATTGCGGCCGAAGTGCGGGATAAATTGCAACAGCATATCAAGGACAGCCCATTTAAACTGGTCAGTCTGGTTGTCGGTAACATTGATTATCCTGAAATCGTGGCAAGGGCTGTTGAACAGAAAATGGCCGCCCAGCAGGTTTTGGAAGAGAAGAAAGTTCAAAAGGAAATTGCCATGAGAGATGCGGAAATTCGCATTGAAGAGGCCAAAGGTATTGCCGAAGCACAGCGAATTATCAACCAGACTTTGACTCCTAATTATCTTCAGCATGAAGCCATTCAAGCACAGAAAACCATGGCCGGTTCGCCCAACCATACAACTGTTTACATTCCCGTGGGAACCAATGGCATCCCAATTGTCTATACACCTAAAAATTAAACCAACAGGACCTTTCCGGAGCGATCGTGAGGCAGCAGCAGTCACTTTGATTTTCATTTGAGGATCTTTGTTTTGAGTTTTCATGGAAAACCCAATGAAGCATGCACTGCCTTCGCGCTTTTCTTTCGGCATGATAAACAGCATGGCTGTTTTCCATGAATTGTAAAAAGGGATTCCATGCTATTAAGTAAATACTTCCTTATCGGCATTATTGTCTTATCGCTCTGGCTGTACATCTCCCAGAGGCTGCCCTATATCGTGGTGGCCTTATTCACCCTTTCGGGTTTGATGCTGACCGGAGAGGTAACGACCGAAGTCGCGCTGTCGGGATTCTCTTCTTCGGCTACCATTACCATCATGGCCATGTTTGTTCTATCGGAGGGGTTGCTCAAAACAGGATCCCTGAACGATCTTTCCAGCAAACTCATTCACTCCACCCGGGGCAGCATCCAGCGGGGGCTGTTCCTGTTGGCCCTGATTGTTGCCTTTGCCAGTGCTTTTATGAACAACACACCGGTGGTCATGCTGATGGTACCTGTTGTTTTATCTCTTTGTCGTGAACATCAGTTCTTTGCCTCGAAGTTATTGATGCCGCTAAGCTTCTTCGCCATTTTCGGTGGAACTTGCACCGTTATGGGAACCAGTACCAATCTACTGGTTGACGATATTTGGAGAGTTTCTGGCGGAGAGGGCTTTTCCATGTTCGATTTCACTCCGCTTGGACTGGTTTTTTTCACGGTGGGATTAATCTACATGATGACAATTGGCCAAAAGCTTTTACCAAAAAAGCAGAGTTTTTCTGCCTTGCTGCCTGAGAGCAAAAAAAGCAGCTTTGTAACGGAAGTCATTGTCACGAAGAGTTCGCCACTTAACGGTCGTTCTGTGGTTGAGTTTGGTTCCAAAGGCAAACGCATTGCCGTGGTGGAAGTGATTAGGGGAGAGGAGGTCTACCTGGGAGAAGAAGCTCATCGTATGAAACTACGGGAAAAAGATGCACTTATTATTGAAGGAACCGTTCAAGATCTAACCCATTTTAAATCCGTAGCAAAGACCAAGCTGGCAACCGTCATTGAAGACAGGGAACGGGTTCCCATAAGAAGCCTCGAAATGAAGTTTGCCGAGCTGGTTGTTCCGCCCGATGCCATGATGATCGGCCTCCGAGTGCAGACTCTTGGTTTGAATCGGAAATACGGCATTAAAGTGATTGCTGTCCAGCGTAGAGGCAGACAGCATCACTTCGATCTCAGGAGGTTTCGCCTGAAGGCCGGTGATGTTCTGTTGGTTCAATCCACCGAAGAAGATCTCGAGAAAGTCAAAGAGAGCGGTGAATTTCTCATTGTGGATCACCGTATCAAGCATCTTCAGCGTAAACATAAATCCAAAACAGCCGTCAGCATCATGGCAGCTGTGGTTTTTGCCGCTGTTTTTACGGAATTGCCGCTGGTCAGTTTGGCATTGCTGGGAGCGGGTGCCATGATTTCCACACGCTGCCTCACTGTCAAGGAGGCGGTCTCTGCCATCGATGCCAATGTCATTTTTCTACTCATCGGTACGATCCCGCTTGGAGAAGCTCTCGTGCAGGCAGGTTTAATGGAGGAGGCTGTCGAAGTCCTTTTTTCATTTGGTCGAGAATTGTCACCGATCTGGGTTGTCAGCCTGCTCTATCTTTTGACCAATCTGGCTACAAGCCTGCTGTCCAATAACTCTGTAGCGGTTCTTTTCAGTCCCCTGGCTCTGGGGTTGGCCGCTCAAATGAATCTCGATCCGAAACCGTTTCTGATGGCGGTTGCTTTTGGTGCCAGTGCCTGCTTCATCAGTCCCATTGGATATCAGACCAATCTGATCGTCATGGGACCCGGTGGTTACAGTTTCAGAGACTATTTTAAAGCGGGCGTTCCTCTGACCATTTTGCTGTGGGCAATTGTCACCCTTCTGGTTCCAGTTTTTTGGCCCATTCAAGTTCTTTGACTAAAGACAATGTAAAAAAAATATAAAAACAGAGCATAAGTAAATTCTATGTGAATTATGTGACATTGAGAAAAACGAATTAAAATCGATTCATGACGAAATTTTCGAGATGTTTACATCGGTATTTTACATTTTTTTGTTTTTTAACCTTAATTTTGAGTTGCTTTTCCTGTATGATTTTTCTATCGCGATTTGTTTCGTTTCGATACATTCATTAGATGTTGAAAAAACTCAAATAGGGAAGTTGAAAATTATGAAAATAAAATGGTCAATGGGAGGTGGAACCCTCCTGATTGGACTTATTGCGGCAGGTGTGTTTTTAGCTGCGGGTGCGGGTACTGAGCCTGTTGCCGAAATTCCTTTCGGTCTTTATGCTCCTGAACAGCCCATTCCTTACAGTCACAAGTTGCATGCGGGTGACTTTGAAATGGATTGCAGCATGTGTCACACCTATGCAAGGAGGACGAAGAACGCGGGAATTCCTGCATTGGAACAGTGCATGATGTGTCACAAAACCATTGCGTTAGATAAGGATCCCATTAAAACGATGGCTGCTGCTTATTCTAAAGATGAACCCATCAAATGGATTCGAGTTCATGCCTTACCGGGTTATGTCAACTTTAATCACAAGCGTCATGTCAAGGCTGGTTTCGAATGCCAGGAGTGTCATGGCCAGATTCAGGAAATGGAAGTCGTCTATAGGGAAGCACCACTGACAATGGGCTGGTGTTTACAATGTCATAAGATTAACTTGGACAAAGGCGCATCAGTAGATTGCTGGACTTGCCATAAGTAGGGGGAGAAAAAACATGACAAAAGGTATTAAAAGACGGGATTTTCTCGCTCTGATGGGACTGAGCGGAGCTGCTGCCACACTCAGCTGCAGTGAAGAAAAGTTTACAGAGAAGTGGGATCCCTGGGTGAAGCCCGTTCCCGGGATGCTGCCTCGCAAAGCCTGGCACTATCCCACTACCACACGAGAGTGCGGTGCCAATGGTCTGTGGGTCAAGACACTGGGCGGAAGAGCGACCAGGATCAACGGCAACCCGAAGCATCCTCTGACTCAGGGGAAAATGGATGGCCGAATGCAATCCATTGTTCAGGGTCTTTACAGTCCCAACAGACTGAAAGCACCCGTGTTTAACGGAAAAGAAATAAGCTGGGAAGAAGCCAGAAAAGTACTCGATGAACATCTGGGTAAAGTAAAAGGCGGAGGCGTTTTTGCCTTGACAGGTGCCATTTCCGGTGTCACCAAGGACATTTGGAGTGCGTTCGTGGCTACTCATGGATCAACAGGCAAACTGGTTCAATTTGAAGCTTTTGCCAATAGCTCCATGAGGGAAGCAAGTGAAAGAGTCTTTGGCAAAAGGGAAGTGCCTCTCTATTCCCTGGAAGGAATCGACATGGTCGTTTCTTTTGGCGCGGATTTCCTGGAAACATGGGGCAACCCCGTATTTCAACAAAAGGCTTATGCCGACTTTAAGGCTGATTTTGAGCACCGAGGTCCACATTACCAACTGGAACCCAAGATGACGGTCACCGGTGCGAATGCAGACAAATGGGCTGGCATACGACCAGGCTCAGAAACACTGCTGGCTTTGGCCGTTCTCAAGGAATTAGCGGTTGACAGTCACAATTTGAGCGAAACCGAAAAAGAACTCGTCACAGCTTTGACCGCAAATGTGATCTCGGCCGATGCCGTTAAGCAAAGCGGTATGAACAAAAAAGCATTCCAAACTATGGTGGATAAGCTAAAGCACGCAAAACACGCCGTTGCTCTTCCAGCCGGCGATCTCGCGCTTGGTAACGACGGTGTCTTCCACCATGTCGCTCTGTTGTTAATCAACAAAGCTCTTGGCTCAATCGGTAAGCACGTCAATTACAATTCAGGTCTGTCGGGCGACAATCAAGTGGTTCAAAGTGAAATGCTCAGCTTGATCGACAGTTTGAATGCCGGTAAAGTCGATTTTCTCATCATCAAGGACACCAATCCTGTTTATGTCCTGCCTGAAGGACTCGGAACCAAGAACGCTATTGAAAAAGCTGGATTCAGTGTCGCCTTTGCCGACGTTCTCAACGAAACCAATTCGCTGGCTAACCTAATCCTGCCAGGCGCTCATGACTTGGAATCATGGGGCGAAGTGGTTTCCTACAAAGGTATCAACATGTTGATGCAGCCTGTCATGACCCCTCGATGGGAATTGTATCAAGCTGAAGATATCTTACTCTCTTACATTGAAAAAGCGGCTCCTGGCACTTTCGTCGATAACAGCGTCATGAAGGTCTTGAAAGATAAGTGGGTCAAAACATACGCTGCTGAAGGTGCAGATCCAGAAAAAGCCTGGAGAGGCTTTCTTAAAGATGGCGGTCACTTCGACTTAAAACTTGAAGGTGAGGACTTAGCTGTCTCAGAAAACCTGACTGGCGACTTTTTCAGCACGTACAAGCCGCAAACTCTGTCAGGAAAAGCGTTGGTTGTCATTGAGTCAGGTAAATTTGGAGATGGTACCTCTGCAAACAGGAACTGGTTGCAAGAGCTCCCTGACCGCATGACAGGCATTGTCTGGGATTCGTGGGTCGAGGTTGCACGCAAAACAGGTAAGAAAGAGGGTTGGCAGATTGGCGATGTGATTACCATCTCTGCCAAGGGTGTTGACATGGACGTTCCCGTTATGCTCACCGACACCATTGCTGAAGATGTGTTCTGCCTCCAAACCGGGCAGGGACACACCGGTTACGGTAAACTCTATAATCGCGGAATCAACGCTTTTGCCTTCTACAGCAAAAAAACAAATGATCTCGGTGATTTGGTCATGGGCCCAATGGCCGCAAAGGTCTCGTTGACAGGTCGAAAACACCGCTTCTCCATGGTTAATTTACCCGAGATAGGGGAGCGGCTCACCCAGCCTCTCTCGAAGAGTAAAGCTGATGTTGAAATACCGCTCTACGGAGGAGAAGCCTACGATAGAGACATCTACCAGTGGACCACTCTCGATGAACTCCATCACGGCGGCCACCACGGTCACGGACATGGCGTGGATAAAACAGATCCCAAATATCTGGCATCTGAATTTCCCGTAGCGACCGATACCGACTGGTACGATCGAAAACCGCGGACGGAAACACCTGTGGTTGTCGGTCGGGATGAAACCTTCTACGATGATTACAAGTGGGAAATGACCATTGACCTGAACCGTTGTGACGGTTGTTCAGCTTGTACGGTGGCCTGTTATGCTGAAAACAACATTCAGGTTGTCGGCAAAGATCAGGTTGGAAAAGGCAGGATCATGTCCTGGGTCCGTATTAATCGCTACATCACTTTCCACAAGAAAGACGATCAACTCGAAACCAAGGTGCACTTCATGCCCATGGCTTGTCAACAGTGCGGAAGCGCTCCTTGTGAGACGGTTTGCCCTTCACTGGCAACCTATCACACCAAAGAAGGCCTCAACGCCATGGTTTACAACCGTTGCATTGGAACTCGTTATTGCGCGAACAACTGTGTCTACAAGACACGTCGCTTCAATTGGTTCGACGCCGTCTTCGATGAAGATCTGGCTTGGCAGCTCAATCCGGAAGTCTCTGTTCGCTCCCGTGGAGTAATGGAAAAATGCACGTTCTGCATACAAACGATCAATAAGGCCAAAGACGAAGCGAAAGACAAGGGACGCAAAGTTCAGGATGGCGATTTCAAGATCACGTGTCAGGAAGTTTGCCCCTGCGATGCCATTACCTTTGGTAACGCCAGCGATCCCAACAGCCTGGTCTCCAAAACGGCCAAAAACCCTCGCAGCTATCAAGCTCTCGATCATCACCTTCATACACGACCTGGAATCCACTACCTCAAGAAGGTAGAAATCGATGATTCCGGTAAGCACGCATAAGGGGGGAATCGTGAAAGAAATTAATTTTAGTTACAAAGAAGTCACGCGCGATATCCTCTATTTATTGGAAAAACCCAGCAAAGTCTACCTGGCTCTGGTGGCCTTTACTATGCTCGGTGTCGCCTTTGGCGGATATTGCTGGAGCGTTCAGCTCTACAGAGGAATGGGAATGGCCGGTCTAAATAACCCGGTAGGTTGGGGTGTCTACATTACCGACTTTGTTTTCTGGGTCGGTATCGGTCACGCCGGAACCCTGATTTCAGCCATTCTGTTCCTGTTCAGAGCACGCTGGAGAAACGCCATCTTCAGAAGCGCGGAAGCCATGACCATCTTTGCGGTCATGACTGCCGGACTCTTTCCCATCATCCACGTCGGTCGTGCCTGGCTGGCCTGGTGGTTGATTCCCTATCCCAACCAGAGAGAAATCTGGGTCAATTTCAGGTCACCTCTCCTGTGGGACGTTTTTGCGGTCAGTACCTACTTCTCTGTTTCCTGTCTCTTCTTCAGCATCGGTCTGGTTCCCGACCTGGCAGCCATTCGCGATAAAGCGACCGGGCTCAGAAAGAAAATTTACGCTTTCATGTCTCTGGGCTGGACCGGATCCAACCGGCAGTGGAAGAACTTCATGGCAGGTTACGGCTTCCTGGCCGCGTTTGCCACACCGCTGGTTTTATCCGTTCACTCTATTGTTTCCTGGGACTTTGCTACGTCCATCGTTCCCGGTTGGCACTCCACCCTGTTTGCGCCTTACTTCGTTGCAGGGGCCGTTTTCTCCGGTATGGCCATGGTTATTACCATCCTCATTCCGTTCAGGAAGATCTTCAAGCTGGAGAAATACCTCACCATCTGGCACTTTGAGAACATGGCTAAACTGATTATTCTAACGGGTATGATCGTTACCTATTCTTATTCAACAGAATACTTCATAGCCTACTATTCTGATGATCCGTTTGAAGAATTTATCTTTTGGGAACGCGTGTTTGGCAAGTACTCCATACCCTTCCTGCTGATGTTCTTCTGCAACTGCATCGTACCACTGCCACTGTGGTTCAAGAAAGTTCGAACCAGTCTTCCCATGTTGTTTGTCATTACGGTTTTGATCAACGTGGGTATGTGGTTTGAGCGTTTCAACATCATCGTCTCTTCTCTGGCTCAAGACTACGATCCGGCCATCTGGGGATGGTACACTCCCAGCTTTACCGAATTAGGGATCACGCTGGGCTCATTCTGCTGGTTCTTTATGTGGTTCTTCCTGTTCATCAAGTTCTTCCCGGCAATGTCCATTGCTGAGATTAAAGAAATTGCGGAGCCACCAGCGAAAGAAGCACATCATCAGGCGGAGGTAGCATAATATGAAAAAGAAAAAGAAAAAGAACGGTGTACTCGGCGTTTTTGCTCACATGGACAGTTTGAACGCCGCTATCAAATACCTCAAGGCCGCTGGCCGAGACGATCTTTCTGTTTATGCGCCATGTCCCAGACATGAGATCTCCGATACTCTCGCTGAAAAGAAAAGCAATGTTCGCTTTTTAACTGCCATCGGTGGAACGCTGGGTGTTACCATTGGGTATCTTTTCCCATCATTTGTATCACTCGACTGGATTCTACCCACATCGGGCAAGGAAATTGTAGCTCTGCCTGCGTTTACCATTCCCGCATTTGAATTGACGGTTCTTTTCGGCTCCATATGCACCATCGCGGCCATCATCCTGTTGGGACGTCTGGTCAGAGATGATGGTGCCCTTTACGATGAGCGATTCTCCGATGACAAATTCGGTATCTTTGTTCCTTGTGAAACATCGGAGTACGATAAATTCGAAAAAGCTCTTTTCGAAAATGGTGCAGAGGAGGTGACCCGTGCGGAATAAAATGAAATTCACACTCGCGCTGGCAGTTGTTTTAACCGCCGGAGTTCTGATTGCGGGTTTCAACCGCCCATACGCCTGGTGGCCAATTAACGACATGGCTAAACAGCAAACCATTCAACCCTTCCTAACCAACAGCCTCAGGACGCCTCCTGAGGGATCGGTTGCTGTCGAACAATGGGACCCTGTTCCCGATCGCATGCAAATTGATCAAATTGGTGGGTACGATAATCCCATTCCAACTTCTGCCGATTCTGTCAATAAGGGCAAGGAACTTTTTGAAATCTATTGCGTGGTATGTCACGGCAAGAATATGGTTCTCGATCCCGCAAACATGAATGAGGTTCAAAAGAAGGGCATGGTCGGATTACCCGCTTCTGTCGCCAATATGCGCTCGGACGGTTATCTGTACGCAACAATTTCAAATGGTAGTGGCGGGCTCATGCCCCGTCAGGAATATAATCTGTCTCCGGAAGAAAGATGGCATGTCATCAATTACATCCGGAGCTTAAAATAAGGGAGAGGGGAGAAACGTGCATCACGAAAATCACACAGACTATATCGATGTGGTAAGCAGCATTAAACCGGGCTCACTCAGTGGCAAGACAAAGGTAACACTCATTGTCATGATGCTGATTGGATTTGGAACGTTTGTTTACCAGGCATTTGTCGGAGATCAACCCAGAATTGGCTGGATTGCTTTTCTCCATAACTTCTATATTTTCACTGGTCTTGCAGCTGCTGGCGTTCTCGTTGCAGCCATTCAGCAAGTGACCAATGCCAACTGGGGTCGCGCAATCAAGCGCTTTGCAGAAGCCAGCTTCGCATTTCTGCCTGTTTCCCTGGTTGGACTCGTTATTCTTTATTTTGGTTCCGAACACATTTTTTCATGGGTAACGGAACCACCGCATACACCTCATAAGCATTTCTGGCTGCAAAAGGAATTCCTCTTTGCACGCGATTTTGTGGCTCTCTTGATTCTCACCTTCATCGCTTGCCGCTTTGTGAAGGCTTCTCTTCGTCCGGATATCGGTCTGGCGGCGGAAAAGAATCCAGACAGTTACACCAAACCGGATAACTGGAATGGCGTGGAAGAAGAAGTGAAGACAGCTTATCAGAAAATGGGATTCTGGGGCGCGCTATACTGTCTGGCCTTTGCCGTCGTCATCAGCCTCCTGGCCTACGATCTGATCATGTCACTGGATCCGACCTGGTTCTCAGCCATGTTTGGTGGGTGGAATTTCACCACCGCCATGCTGACCGGATGGATTTCCGTTTACTTTATGGCCTTTTTCGTGGGCAACAGGTTCGGACTTCAAAAGTACATGCACAAACTGATGTACCACGATGCCGGGAAGTTGACTTTCGGGTTCTCGGTTGTATGGGCTTATCTCTTCTTTGCTCAGTTCCTGGTCATCTGGTATGGAAACCTGCCTCACGAAGTCGGTTACGTCCTCACGCGTATTCACGCACCCTGGGACAAATTAGCAATTACCGTCTTTTTGATGGTCTTCATCATCCCGTTTGTTCTGGGCTTGGCCAAAGAACCTAAAATGGCTTTTAAGACATTTGTACCGATTTTGCTCATCAGTATGATCGGAATCTGGCTTGAACGCTTCATGCTGATCGCTCCTTCTACCTGGTATTTTGATCGAGCCGCAGAAATGTTTAAACCGGGCATTGCCGGTCTGATTATTTCAGACATCCTGGTGTTCATCGGCTTCCTCGGTTTGTATCTTTTTGCCTATACCAAGTACTTGTATTCCAAGCCTGTCATGGTCATATCCGATCCGAAATTACCACTGGGCATCAATAGACACTAAGGTGTTCTGTATCGGGTTCAACACGATGTGAACACAGAAAAAGGAAAGGCGTCAGTTTTCAGAACTGGCGCCTTTTCTCTTTTATGAGCATGATTGCCCGAAAAAAAAACTGGTAATTAAAAACACTTGATTTTTTTCTGACATATTGTAAAACTGCATCTTTTTAAGGAAGGGTAAACCATGATTCTCATTACAGGAGCCGCCGGGTTTATAGGCAGCCGGATTGCTTGTAAATTAAACCAGACAGGACGAACGGATCTTGTTTTAGTCGATCAGTTGGGCTGCAATGAGAAATGGAAGAACCTCAGAGAGCTGGTCTATGAAGATTACCTTGAAAAGGAAGATCTCTTTGCGTACTTGGATGGTCCAAGCGACATAGAGGCTGTCATCCACATGGGCGCGTGCAGTTCCACCACCGAAAAAAACGCTTCCTATTTAATTCAAAACAACTACCGCTATACAAGGAGATTGGCGGAGTGGTGCCTCAAACACGGTGCGCGTTTCATTTATGCCAGCTCTGCCGCCACCTATGGCGACGGTAACAACGGCTATGGAGATAACCTCGAAGAACTGAACAAACTGCAACCCCTGAATATGTACGGCTACTCCAAACATCTTTTTGACCAGGTCGCCCACCAGAAAGGGTGGTTAAATCAAATGGTCGGTCTCAAGTTTTTCAATGTCTACGGTCCCAATGAAGATCACAAAGGGGAAATGAGCTCGGTTGTCTACAAGGGCTTTCATCAGGTTGAGAAAACCGGCAAAATCGTGCTTTTTAAATCCCACCGCGAAGAGTACAGCGATGGCGGACAGTTAAGGGACTTTATTTACGTCAAAGATGTGGAAGATGTGGTTGTGCATTTGCTGAAACATCCTGAAATAAACGGTTTGTTCAATTTGGGTACCGGTCAGGCGCGTTCTTTTGAAGATTTGGCCACAGCCGTTTTCACGGCCATGAACAGGCAAGTGAACATTGAATACATCGACATGCCGGATCACTTGCGAGATCGCTATCAGTACTTCACCCAGGCTGAAATGCAAAAACTAGCCCAAACTGGAGTTGAAACAAAGTTCAGATCGCTGGAAGAGGGCATAGGTGATTATATTGTCAATCACCTGTGTTCAAATTGAACGCCCTTAATTCAACAAGTCTCTAGTGAATGGATCTATCCGCAGTGTGCGGACGCTTTCACCCACTTCTCCTGACCCTGACCGCATGGAAGTATGTGAGTTCCTTCCACGTGGTGGCGCTTACGATCCATCAGTCTCCCTGTTCCTGATAAATACAGATGTCAGTTTGTGATCTCTGTGGTTAGAGTGTAGTTTGCAATTTGCCCGTTTTGTTTTGTGATTCAGATAGAAACGCTATTTCAACATCTGTAAAACCGGCATTTTTTCGCGCTTCAAGATTAAAAGGCCCGCGCAGAGGACCCTTGAAAAATTCCCGGGTCAAATTGATAAATACCTGATCGGGATTGGCTTCTATCAAATGACAACCGTAAGAGAACCATTTAGTCGATGAACGCACATGGCCCACCTCGTCGTTGGCGATCAGATGAAGGGTTTTGACCACCTGGCTAAGGCCCAGTTGATCGAATTTCCCGGCAATACCCGGTACCACATCGAGCGCCCTGGCTTCCATAATGCGGTGAACGACACCCATTCGCTCAATAAGAGAGTCTTTGGTTTTTAGAGCCATTTGCCAAAGTTGGTCGTGGACAGGGAAGTGACCGTAATCAAAACCCATCTCCAGCAGGCAAGATCTCAGTTCTTCAAAATGATGCGATTCTTCGACAGCGGTTTGAATCCACTCCGAATAGAACTCATAAGGCAGGTTTCTGAATCTGAGTATGTTGTCCCATGAGAGCTGAATGGCTGTCCATTCAATATGGGCCATAGCGTGTACCATGGCGGCGCGGCCTTCGTTATGGGTCAGTTTTCTTTTGGGTACCTCTCTGGGTTGAACGATTTCTGGCTGTTCTGGTTTTCCGGGAGCATTGACCGCCGATGCAGATGAACAGTGATTCAGGCTCATCTCGCCAGCTCGCCACTTTGAGGCTATCTCTCTGGAAAAGCTCGTTTTTTGCATAGGGTCTTCGAGTTTAAGACAGTGTTCGGCGCATTCAAATAGGTCCATATTTCACTCCAGTAACAGGGCTCCAACGAACTAACAATTAACTGTAAACGACATTGTACCCCAAAAGATGGCAGCTATAAGCCGGATTTGCGTCGATCCTGTCCATCATCCATGTGAGCTAAAAAAAGGACGCTAGCGATTTTTCTGATCCAGCAGGTAGAGACCTTTCAGGGTTAAATGGGGATCGTAATGCTGGATGAGATCAAATGAATGGGCGAACACGCGCCCCAGGCCGCCCGTTGCGACCACAACGGGGTTGCCCCCCAGCTCGGCAATCATGGGCTCCAAAATGCCTTTTACAAGCCCTTTATATCCGTAATACAGTCCAATCTGTATGTTGTCAACCGTGTTTTTGCCGATAATTCTTGCCGGTCTCTTGATTTCAACTTTGGGAAGTTTTGCCGCTTTGGCATAGAGCGCGTCGGCTGCAATGTTCAGTCCCGGAGCAATGGCCCCACCCAGGAAAGCACCCTTCTCAGAGATGGGATCAAATGTGGTGGCTGTTCCAAAGTCGATGGAAATGGCAGGCCCGCCGTAGAGGTGGTAGGTGGCAAGAGAGTTGACAATGCGGTCAGCTCCCACTTCACGTGGATTGTCCACTTTGAGTTCCACGCCCGTCTTGATGCCGGGACCGACAAGCAAAGGGGTCAGGTGAAAATAAGCCTGGCACATGCGGAAAAGCGTACTCTGCAGAGTGGGAACCACGCAGGAGAGAATCGCTCGCTTGACCTGCGAGACCTTGTACCCGCCCGGAAGAAATAAATTGCTGAAGAGTATGCCGTACTCATCCACTGTCTGCTGCATGGAGGTCGTCAATCTCCATGATTTAACCATTTTGGATTCCTCAAACAACCCAATGACTGTATTGGTGTTTCCGACATCGATTGCAAGTAGCATTTGTTCACCTCGCTCGAGCGCCTATTCTATCATAGAAAACATAGAGTTGTTCATGAGGAAGAGCTGCCAGCTGGAGGAAAAGAGCAGACTCCCTGTAAACCGAACGTCGTGGTGTTGGCTTTGAAACAATCTGCTTCTGAGTGAACTGCTTTGGAAGAGAAAGTTATCTCTTAAGAGAATGAGTTCATGCTATGATGTGGTTATTTTGATCTGTGTACTCTATCTTGTGGTTGTATAAGATTCAAAATGGAATTTAGCCCGGAAAAGACCGTTACTTTGCCAATCCATGGAACTTTTAGGCTTTCAATGCGGACAGGAGAAATACGAGCATGACAGAGCAACCAAAAAGCAATCTGCTTGAACCCTATATCACCAATCTCAACGATCAGGTTTTTTCTATTGTGGATTTAAACGGCATTGTGGGAGCCGTTATGGCTCGGTACTCCCGTGCCGAGACGGGTATGAGGGAAACCCTTTTGAGGGAGTTCATTGCGGAAGACAAACTGAAATGGGACAAGGCTGAGAAGTTAATTGAGCGGGTGCTCATTGCGTTCGGCGATGATTCAGTGGGAGAGCTCGAAGGAGCTCACCTGGCCTTTGAAGAGATTTCCATGTTAGCCACCAAGGTCATCGAACACCGGCGAATTGGCGGATCTCCAATCGAGAAAAGCACCCGTTATGTTCGCTTCGATCAGAGGGATAAGAATGGCTGCTACCTCTATGTCATACCGCCTGGGATCCAAGGTGAACTCAAAGATGAATACACCCGCTCCATGGATTTCATTTTCAAAAGCTACACGACCATGTGGCAGCCTGTACACGCTTATTTAAAAACGATCAAACCCATGGAAGAAGCTGTGTATCAACTTGGGGGAGAGGATCTTCGTTTCAGAGATTGTCAAACCGCTAAAAGACAAAAACAGTTTGAGCGAACCTATCGAAACGATTTAAAAACCAAAACGTGCGATGTCCTGAGGGCCTTTCTGCCCCTGGCCTGCAAGGCAAATGTCGGCCTGTTCGGCAACGGTCGCTTTTATCAGCATTTAATATCAAAAATGCTGAGTTCACCCTTGGCTGAGGCACAAATGCTCGGTGAAAAGGCATTTGTCGAGCTGTCCAAAGTCATTCCACACTACGTCAAACGTGCCGCTGTTTCAAAATACGCTCAAACCAATCATCTCAATATGTTGAAGCTGGTGAGAGAGCTATTCGGAGCGACAAAAAATGAGGATCAGCGCAGTTTTGTGAGTATTGAGCCAGACTATCAAAAGATAGCCGCCAGAATAGCTGACGAGTCCGGACCTGACACACTTAGAGAGAGTATGTTGCTAGACGAAGAAATTCAGTTTCTAGCTGCCCTTTGCTATCCCTATACGAATTTGAGTTTTGATGAAATCAGAAAGTCACTCTATGAAATGGATCCCAACCAGAGGCAAAGCTGTTATCAGGCCTTCTATGGCCATCGCAAAACGCGTCGCGACAGACCGGAACGATCCATTGAATACGGCTATCCTCACCACTTTGAAATGGTTACGGAATGGGCTGTCTATAAGGACTTGATGAGGCACAGAATGGGTACGGCTCTCATTCAGCCGCTTGAACCCCATTTGGGTTTTGAAATGCCAGCGGAATGCGCGCTTGCCGGTGTCAAGGATTTAGCTTTGGAAATAGTTACAAGAGCGGAAAGCCTGTATCAACTTATCAAGCAGGAATCATCGATCGATTGTGAATACGCCTTTCTGCACGGTCACCGCATGCGCTGGCTCCTGGGTATGAACGACCGGGCCCTGATGCACATGCTTGAATTGAGGACAACGCCGCAGGGACATCCCAACTATCGCAAAGTCAGCCAGCATATACACCGGGCATTGGCTGAAAAGTTCCCAGAGCGATCAGCCAGGATGAATTTTGTCAATCACCAACCCGTTTTCTGGTCCAGAGCGGATTCAGAAGCGCGTCAGAGAGATAAAGAAGATAAAATAGAGGAGTGAGTTGTGTTTTTTTTCAGATTGGTTTTCTGGGTTCCTTTGTTGTTTGCTTCTCCCGCTTTTGCGGAAGACACTGTTGACGGTCCCACAGAAAAAGACTTTAAAACCTATTGGCAGCAGTGGCAGGACTACTTAAGGAAAGAAGGTAAACAGGCGGGCATCGATTCCGCTGTGATGTTCCAGTTGGGGAAACCCTATCTGGTTGGTAGTCTTGAATGTGAGGGCGATGAGCTGCTCCGCTACCACATCGATGGGTTCGACTGCTTTACACTGACTGAAGCAGCCCTCGCCATGTGCCTGCTTGAAGAGGGCAGTCAAAAAGACTACGAGCGGATTCTCATGCAAACGCGGTATCGCGATCACCAGCCCGACGGCTATGCAAGTCGAATCCACTACGCTACGGAGTGGAGCGACCATTGCGTCGCCCTGGGCTTCCTGGAAGATGTCACCGGGCAACTTGAGAATGCGCGTGTGTGGGAAAAGGAAATCAACTTTATGACGACCCATGCCGATTTCTATCCCAAATTGAAAGATAGAGAAACATACGAGCAAATTCAGAGAATTGAAAAAAAACTCAGTAAGCGCAAAAGGTATTATCTGCCTTTATCGGAAGTTGAGAAAAACCTGAAGAACTTTCTTCCCGGTGACATCGTTCTCATTCTTACCCGAAAGAAGGGGTTGGATGCCGGTCATTTCTGTTATGTGACCGATGTGAAAGGAAAGGAGCAAACGCAATTGGAAGCCGTCCATGCCAGCAGCACCCATAAAAAAATTTTGAAAGTGGACAGTATGCTTCGCTACTTGAGCCATTATCCCAAGATCATGGGTGTCATGGTTTTGCGCATTAAAAAAAAATGAAATTCCAACATGACATTCAGTGATTCTCATACTATATTAAGGTATCTTAATAAATAATTGCGTGTTTGACGCGGTGTCTTATTTACAAACCAGGTGAGTGAGGTAATGAAAGCTTTAAAACAATGCCGTTGAAAGCCATGGGGGAGGAAGGAACTAGTGTCTGGAGAAAAGAGGAAACAGCCAAGATACCTCGTTTTATGTCACGGTATCTTGTCGCACAATGAGCTGAAAATCCCCATCCAAATTCAAGATATCAACACCCGCGGAGCCTCTTTTGTTATGGCTAAGAGCGATATCCCGCTGGGACAGGTGGTTATAGAATGCCGCTTAGAGAAAAATAAAGCCACATTTAAAGGTAACTGTCGCACGGTCAATGCTTTTCAATCCAAAAAAGGCAAACCGTTTTTGCGAATTGGTATGCAATTCACGGCGGCCTCTAAAAATGCCGCCGCATTTTTCAGTGAACTTTCTGGACAAATCAAAAGAAATGATCAGGCAACCATCGCGGCAGAAAATCCTTACCGCGAAAACCCAACAGAAGTGCTTAACAAAGCAAAGGTTGCTTTTCCTGCTGAAAATGTCGGCAGCGGTGTGCACAACAAGAGAAAACACAGGCGGGTAGAACTGAAAAAGCCTCTCATTTTGACCTACGATGAGGGACAGTTTAAGGGCCAGAGCATTGATTTTACCGAATTGGGTATTGGCTATCTCACCACTACTGATACCCCAAGTACAAACTCACTGACACTCCATTGTAAAGCCCGGGAAGATTTGGTATTCCAATTACGCATCGAGGTAAAGTTCAACGGTGAGTATCAATCGGGTAATCGCATTTTCAGACGGGTGGGAGCCAGAATTATCGATGCCTCCCCTGAGTATCAAACTTTTTTGAAGGAAAACAAGATTGTCACCACGAAGGCGGAGAGCAAAGCAGGTAGTACCTCAAAGATACTGAGACCATGTCGTTATCGCTATTTAGAAACCCTGGGGACAGGGGGTTTTGCTGAAGTCTACCTGGTTGAAGATGTCGCTCTGCACCGTAAGGTCGCCATGAAGATTTTACTTCCTCATATTTTAAAAGATCGTCAAATGGTTGACGAATTCATTGTTGAAGCTCAAATTTCTGCTAAATTTCACCATCCCAACATAGCGATTGTCTATGAAGTTGGCGAGATTCATCCCGACCAGTTTCACTCCAGTATTGACTTTCCCCAAATCATTCTCGATCAGTTCAAGGAAGGTATGGTCTATTTCACCATGTTGTACATTGAAGGTCGAACGCTTGCAGACGTCATTAAAAAACAACGCAAGCTGCCGCCGCTCAAAGTGCTCCACATCATGCGTGAAGTTGGAAAAGCGCTCTCTTTTGCGCATCAAGGGGGTGTCATTCATCGAGATATCAAGCCCGAAAACATCATGCTGACTTTTGACAATAAAATTCTGGTCACTGATTTTGGCATCGCCTCTGTGCTGAAATCCAATATTGCGGATAACAGAGCACATGCAGATGAACTGTCTCAGAAAAAAACCAAGGGTTTCATGGGTACACCTGTTTATGTTTCGCCTGAACAAATTCTGGAAAAAGAGGTGGATGGCCGTTCTGACTTGTACAGTTTAGGTGTAACCGGTTATGAACTTTTAGTTGGAAAACCTCCATTTAAAGGTGCAACCTGGATGGAAACCCTGGCTAAACACCTGCACGAACCACCTACCTCCATGCTGGAACTGAACCCCGGTATCCCGTCCAATTTTGATGTCTTTATTCAGAAATTACTGGCGAAGAAAAAGGAGGATAGACCTGAAAGCGCCAAAGTGTTTCTCGATGATCTGCATATTTTAGAAAGCCATCTGCTAACTGAAAACGTCGTTGTCGATCGAGTGAAAGAGATTACCCCGGAAATGTTCCATGCGGTTGAATCACTTTTTAAACAGTTTGTCAAAACTCTCAAAAACATCGGTACCTATCCCGAAACACATCACATGGTAATTCATGCTATCGAGAGGTTGTACCAATTTTTTGAAGCGTACTTTGAAGAATATGAAAGGCTGGATCTGGAAATCTCATCCATGGAAGTTCTCTTTGACAAAACATCGGTATTCTCAGAAGACCAAAAAGAAAATGCGTTTTGTTTTAACCTGTTCAGGGATGGTATTCGCAACCTCATCTTTTTCAGGGGCTTGCCGCTGGAAGAGCTGAAGACTTTTCTTGTTGCAGTTCACAAATATATCAATAATGCCAAGTCTTACGAAATGGACTCGGTAACGTTGCTTTTTCAATTGGAATTAAAATACATTGATTTTGAATATTCAGATAGTTTCTATGAAGACCCCAATACCATGAATAGAATGTACCATATGAAGAAAAATATGAGTGTGAAAGAACAATGGGATGTCCCCAGCTTAATGAAGTCGGCCTTTCCAGGTGAGGAGTTACTTACTTATTGGAATAATATTCAAAATGCCTTCGATCAATCCAATACCTTAAACTTTGTCAATCGCTTAATTCAACCTGAACTGACCCATATTCGCACGGAAGCTATCCGTATCGCCATTAGTATGGCTGAGCGAGAAAAGGAATCGGAGGTCTTCGATCAGCAGTATCGTATGATGGAGGAAGTAATCTATTCGTGTCTTTCAGAAAACGATCTTACTAGCGCGATTTACACCATCAAAACACTTGAGTCATGGGCTCTTAACGCACCAAAGGATGACACAAAACAGTTTGCCTCGAGATTTGTGTCTTTGCAAGAACGATTGTCCAGTGAGGAATTTCTTGAGCCATTATTAGATAAATATTTCCTTATAAGCAGATCTTTTGGCGATGGTGTTAAAGCCATATGTCGAGCACTGCAGCCGGCAAAAGCTGTCCCTGTACTATTTCAACTTTTTAAACGTCAGAATGAGGGTTGGAAGCATAATTTCATAGCAGAATGCTGTGTCATCACTGCAGGTCCCCATATTGCCAAATTGAATCAACTGGGTTTGTCATTGGATGACGAGCTTGCGGCAACTATGTTAAAGAGTTATCGGTACCTCCATCCAAGGGCTCCCAAGACGAGTATCATGCAGTGGTTCTCTCATCCGGGAACAAAAACCCGAATGGCTTTAGTCAGCCTGGTCAATGTGGTCAATCGTCCTGAGAGTATTCCCATTCTAAAAAAATGTGCTTTGGAAAAATTATCGAGACATGAAAGCTCTAGAAAATTGGCTTGGCAGCTGCTTGAAAAACGATCGCCAAAGTCACTGAACTCGGTTGTAAAACAGTATTTCGATCTGGGCGCGTTGAAGGAACTCACTGTCATGGAACAGAAAATGGTTTTCCAGTATGCGGCTACTCATTTGGTAAAAGAAGGAGGAGAGGCGTTCCTGATTGAAATTATACACGACAAAACACTCCTGGGAACAGGAGGTCTGGATTTGGAAGAGAGAAAACTCGCTGCCTTACAGTTGAAGCGAATAGGCACTGAAGCTAGCAGGCAAGCCATCATCAGAGAATCGAAACGTATCCTGGGCAATCGAGAATTTATCAATTACTGCAAACGACTAAGTGAGGACATGTCATGATAGCTCCAGAAGATGTAAAAATGACTCAACGCATCCAGACCTTAGGACGATCCATGGTCACTAATTTGTATCAGCTCTTTCGCAGTGCAGAAATATACGAAGAAAACAACGAAATTTTTCGGCGGATTTCCGATTCGATGAGGACTCAGATTGAAGAATCCTACCGCTATCTCAATAGCTGTAATCTGAAAATATCAAATCACAATATCTATGTGTCGAGGAACCGTATTTTTATTGATTTCGGTATTCTGGAGTCTGTGCGTTCACTGAGTAAGATTTTCGCGGGGGCCAATGTCGGCGGGATGAATTTTCTCGAGGATTGTCTGGACATACACAACTTGATACGTGGTCTTTTGGCTTTTCGCGACACCATTGTCCTAGATCAGAGAAAAGGTGTCGATGCCATAAAAAAAGGCATGATTGAACGACATACTCCTTTCATCGAACCGATGCCAGAAGACATTTATGAAGTTAAGGTTACAGGCCTGAGGGATGTGTTTCACGCTAAAGAATTTGCACTTAAAAACGCTATTAAACTTATAATTTTTCTGGAAAACATGCATGAGAGCTATCAAACAGGAAAGCAGGCCCAGATTTCAATTATTTACCGAATCATTTTAAACCTTATGCGTGTACTTGAACACCATCCATCCATTATTAAAGAGCTGATGAGCCTGAAAGTACCCAATAAGGCCATTCACGATCAGTACTATTGTGCCCTGCTCCTCCTTTCCGTTTTGGGGCATTTTAAAGCCAAGAGACAGGATATGCTGAACTTGGTCGTTGATTCGCTTTTCCACAACATGGGTCGCTTAACATCTAAAAAGTTTCTGGATGCAAGGCAGGCTTCTGATGCTGGCGCCAGAAAATTACTGGAAACGCGTTTCATTAACAGAAGCTTTTTTTACCGAGTCAACTATGCTTATCATACACCCTTGAATGAAGCAGTTCAGAGTGGTCTCGAATTCTGCAGTTTATTTAAAACCATCGTTGCTTTTGTTCATCAACTGAAATCAAGGGAACTCCACCAAACAGCCGTTATCAATCTTTTGAAATCAAAATCCGCAGAAATCCATAAACCCAGTGTTCTACTAATTGCTAAAACCCTGGGGTTACTGGTTCCCGGACAAAGCGTTATTCTTGATAGAAAGAAGCCAGGCTTGGTTTCACACTGGAAGAATGACAAGATGTCAGCCGAACTCCAGGTCACGACACTGGATCCCGTCAACAAGAAGCACATTGAACATATTAATTGGGATTTTGAAGGGGAAAAAGAGTGGTTGGGATATTTAAAACGCCTTTCCATTCCCTCACCCACACTGCCAGCACCGAATCCAATAAATGTCATTTTCAAAAGTTAAAATAAAACCTGCCCTCTTGATCGATCAGGTTCAGGCTACAGGTTCCGAAACAACTCCTCATAAGCTTCAGCTATCTTTGTAATATCAAATTGACTGGCTTTAATGCGACTCTTTCTGCTCATTTCCTCCAGCTCTTGTCGTTGACTGATTAAAAGGGACAGTTTCTCCATCCAGAGATTTTTATCTTGGAGAGGGAGCAGATATCCGGTTTTCCCGTTATCAATTAAATCCCTCAAACCCCTTATTTCGGAACCCAGAATGGGGGTGCCCAGGAACAAGGCCTCGATACCGACCATAGGCAAGCCTTCAGTGTGACTTGGTATGAGGAGCAAGTGGGACTCACTCAACTTTTCGTGAACACACTCCCTGGATAACCATCCTGTAAAGTGAACCTGCTTGTCAATTCCAAGTTTGAGGGCTTTTGTTTCCAGATGCTTTCTCAACGGGCCGTCCCCAACCAGAACATAATTCCAGTCCCTGTACTCCAGTTCTGCCAGTAGATGAAACATAAAATCGAGATTTTTCTGCTCATTGAACCTGCCTACCGAAATAAATTGAAACCGCTTTCCTGTTTTTCTCGTGCGAGTTATGGGACGAATCCCGTTGTAAATCGTTTCAACGGGAACACCATACGCCTTTTTTGCTAAGTCTTTCACAAAATCACTTACGGCCACAATGCGAGAAGCTTTTTTCCATATAGGGAAGGTGAAGGGTTTTAAAAACCGAAAAAGGTGGTCGGTTTGTGCTGGCAATGCTCCCGGCACATCTCCTAAGTGAATGGTCAGTACGTAAGGTCTTCTTGAAATGACACTGGTAACAAAAGCGAGCACCCCTGTGGGAACGGCAAAATGGGCATGGATCACATCGGGCTTCCAAAAAACAGCCTGCTTGAGCGCGGGTATGAAATGGGTGAAGAGATACAGGAACATTTCCCAAACAGTGCAGGACTCCATTTTTCTCCTAAAAGAAAAAAGACGCGTGACAGTCAATTTACTGGTCCTGCTCTTCTTTGCCAAACCGCCAGGAACCCCTTTTACCCAGGATGTTTGAACACGCACCTCATGTCCCCGTTCAGCTAACTCTTCCGCAAGATTCTTGCAAACGGTGCCTCCGCCACCGCCAATGGGAGGGTACTCGTAGTTCAAGACAAGTATTTTAAGGGGACTGAATTTCTTTGGCATGTTTAGAGTCCTGGTTACAGTTGGTTTTTCAGGAAAGAAGACGTGTTATCTGACCCTTTTTGGTGTCATCGAATAATAGCTTATTTTGAAACCAAGCATTTGAAAACCAAAAAGGGAGCTTTAGAATGTCACCGAAAATATGATAGCATGTTCGTGTTATCCTATTTACAATAAACCGGATAGATTCTTATTATAGAGATCATACCGCGGATAACGAAACGGACGGGGTTGGCAAACATGAACACTGATGGTTTGACGGAACAATCAGGTAAGAGAAAAATATTTTTTTCTTTAGGAGTCATTCTGTTGATGGCATTAATTGGTGTCCGGCAGATTATCGATGTGGATGTGTGGTGGCATATTCAATTGGGCCATGACATGCTGACTCATTTCGGAGCACCTGATTTTTCCAAATTCTATTTCACGCCCATCAACCCGGAAATTCTCGACTTACGTTATACCTGGCTTGGAGATATTATCTTTTATCTCACCTACCTCGCAGGTGGGACTGTTGGGTTGCAGCTACTGCGAATGACTTTAATGGCCTGGTGTGCCTGGATGCTTTGGGATATCAATCAACGCCGGCTCTCCGCAGCTCTTTTCACGCTGCTGATTGTGTTTTTCTTGACAACCTATCAGATACAACTGATGAGAAATGCTCTTTTCAGTATGCCGTTCATGACAGCATTGTATTGGTTTTGGTGGAAGTACACAGTGAAAAACAGGACGAAGTTTTTATGGATGATTCCAGCCCTGCTTTTCATCTGGAGCTGCATTCATGGAACTTATATGCTTGGCTGTGTTCTGTTTTGCTGCCTCATTGGCGGTAATATCTACTCTTTCTTTTGGCGGAACAGAAATGTGGAACCACCAAAAAAACGAAAAAAAAATCAAAAACCAGACAAAACCGATATGAATGCCAGTCTGTTGGAAGAATTACTGACAGCAAGAAGTCAGATAACCGCATTGTTTTTAGCGTTTCTCTTGGTCCTATTCTACAATCAAGCGGCTATAAATGAGTTGTCTCGCCTGCTGGGCTCCTTTTGGTGGATGTGGATTACGGCCGGTTTCGGCTTGCTGGCAGCGGTCTTTTTTACTCCCCAAGTTCCGCAATGGTTGATCGCAAAAAGAGCGCTGGTTTTTAAAACAATTCGTGCGGGTCTCTTCCTTTTTGTTGCGAGCTGTGTTGTACTGTTGAGTTATAAGGTCATCCAAACCCATCAAGCGGAATCCGTGCTTGTCAAAGCCCAAAATGGCAGTCACTCAGGTTGGTTGAAATCTACAGCCAAGGTGTTTAATTCACTTGTCGTGAAAGCGGATGACAGAGTAATGGTGTCACAGGACTTTTTATCACCTTGGTTTCATCTCCATGAAATGTACATCAGTCTTTCTTTTCTGGTGGGGCTGGTTACTCTTGTTGTCTTTATCATCCGCAGGCCCGTCCCAACTGACATTCTTTTTACTTTTTTCCCCGTTATGATTCTCGCGTTTGGATACAAGCGAACGGCAGGTTTCCTAGGTATGGTCTCTGTCTTCTCGATTCTTTTAATCGGGAAAAGAAAGATCCTGGAATACGATCGACTGTGGCTTTGGCTTTGCAATGGTGTTTTCTTTTCAGGTCTTGCACTGTCCTTATTTTTATTTCCTCAAAAGATTGGAATTTGGGAAAAACACATTCCAGGTTGGGGTAGAGCACCTCTGTTTTCCACACAATGTGCCGATGAGGTTCTTCTAAAGGAAGGTGATAATCCGGTTTTTACGACTATCACCAATGGTGGTTTTCTCCTTTTTCACTGGTATCCAGAAAAGCGTGTTTTTGTCGACAGCTTTTTTGCACCACATAGCGGTGAAACATTCAATCAGTTTAAAAGCATTCTTTTAAGCGACGATCCAGATCTTTTGTTTAGAAAATTTGGTATTTACAGAGCGATTGTCTGTCATCAGGACCTAGTCTGGATGAATGTATTCAGCAGTAGTCAGAACTGGTATCCGGAAAGCATGGACGAAGGTGTGATGGTCTTCCTGTATGAATCTGACTGGGATAAGGCTCCGCAGCCAACCTTGTATCTGGATGATTTCGATGACCAGCCTGAATACAACAAGACACTTGTTTCAAACAGGGTACTGGAAATTCCAAGTATCCTGATAGCAAAGGGACGGTTGACTCAAGCCTTGAATTTCATGAAAGAAGAACAGGCTCTCATTCATAAGGCGCATCGCTTTGCGGATCCGTTTTCGGTTGAACAACTCAAGAAAAATATTCAGACAGCGCAGGCGGAATACAATGGCAATAACAGTAAAATACTGTACTTGAAATCCGTTCTTCAACGCAAAATTATAGAAAAGAAACCAGAAGCGATTGTCGCAGTTGCCGGTGAAATCTGGGATCAAAAGCCCACCACCGAAATTGGCCTGCAACTCAGCGATTCACTGATAAGCACTGGTCAGCTGGATCGCGCAAAAGAGATACTTACCAAAACGGAAGAATTGGATAGGAGTGAGGATCGAAAAGTACGCAAAAACACAATCTCACTCTGGAACAAGCTGGCTGAAAAAGCCCTGCAATCAAAAGAACTCTTGCTTGGCTTCACCTCGCTCCATCGCATTCATACTCTCGATAATGAGAAGCTAACGCGAACACAATTGAAGCAAATAAGCTTTAAACTGTACCTTGAACATGGAATGGATAAAAACATCCATCAGCGTTACAGATACCTGCTAAAATTGAGAGAGGTTTTCAATCATGAACCTGCAGTTTTGCATCACCTCTCCGTGCTCGTTTTGAAAAACTACAGTGAACTTGGCCTTTCGTTGGCCGATGCGCGGTCTTTTTCTGAACAGGCTCTTGAGCTTTGCGAGCTGCAATCTGTTGAAAAGAATCATCCCTATGTCATTCAATTATCAAGAGTCCTGGAAGCCGGAGGACAGAAGGCGGAACTGGAAAAGATTTTAAAAAAGTACGGTATGGAAAAACAGTCACTAGAGGGGAACAATGAACAACCATAAAGAAGACAGTAAAGAGAAAATTCATTTGAGTCTTGTTATTCCCGTTTTCAATGAACGATCCTGCCTTGTCGAACTCCATGGCGAAATTCAAACAGTGTTGCAGGATTATGACTATTCATATGAAACGATTTTCGTGGATGACGGCAGTACGGATGGAAGCTGTGAATTAATCAAAGAGTTATCGAGCAAAGATCCCAGCGTAAAAAGTGTTCATTTAAAAAAGAATTATGGGCAGACTGCCGCGCTCATGGCTGGGTTCAAACACGCTGATGGTGATATTATCGTTTCTCTCGATGGTGATTTGCAAAACGATCCGGCAGATATTCCCAAACTTTTAGAAAAAATTCACGAAGGCTACGATGTTTGTTCTGGATGGCGGAAAAAGAGAAAGGATTCTTTAATTCGCAGGCGGTTGATGAGCTTTTTTGCCAATTTTATCGTTTCCATTCTGTCCGGGGTTAAACTGCACGATTTCGGATGCACACTCAAGGCTTACCGCAGTGAATACATTCAAGGTGTAAGACTGTATGGTGAAATGCATCGATTCATTCCCATTTACTTACACTGGGAAGGTGCCAAATTGTCTGAAGTTCCCGTCAATCATCGACCGCGAACCAGGGGCAAATCTAAATACGGACTGGAACGGACGTTTAAAGTCATGTTGGACCTGATTGTAATTGTGTTTATCGGTCGCTATATGGCCAAACCCATCTATTTTTTCGGTGCATTCGGTTTGGCCAATGTGGTTCTCAGTCTGTGTGCCTTTGCTTTGGCTGTCTGGCTGAAGTTCTTTGGCGGTAAAACCTTTATTGAAACACCCTTACCCCTTATTTGCGTCATGTTCATGATGACCGGGATACTTTGCATTCTGATGGGGTTACTGGCAGAGGTATTGATGCGAACTTATTTTGAAACCCAGGGCAAGAATGCCTATTTCATCTCACACAGTTATCGCAAGGATAACGTGAACTGATGTGCGGTCTTGCGGGCTTCTTCGGCAAGGGAAAGCGACTTGACTTGGAGAAAATGGTGCAGCGACTGGCCAAACGGGGACCGGATGACCAAGGTCAATACATCAATCAGTCTTTAGGCGTCTACCTTGGCCATAGGCGCTTATCGATTATCGATGTGAAAAACGGCGCACAACCCATGCAATCGATGGACGGAAGATATACATTGGTTTTTAACGGAGCCATTTACAACAGTCCCGAACTGAGAGAGGAACTCGAGCAGCTTGGTCATCACTTCAGAACCCATCACAGTGATACGGAAGTCCTGCTCAATTCCTACATCCAATGGGGCCCTGCCATGTTGAAAAGACTTAACGGTATGTGGGCCTTTGTGCTTTTCGATCAACATGAAAACAGAGCCTTCTGCTCCAGAGATCGATTTGGTCAAAAACCCTTCTATTATTTTCACAGAAGAGGGGTCTTCGCCTTCTCATCACTGCTCGATAGTTTACTGCAACATCCAGACGCACCGAGATCCGTCAACGAGCTCGCTATCCAAAAATATCTGGCCTATTCCTACGTGCCGGAACCCGCAACGCTTATAAATGGAGTTAAGAAATTGCCTGCGGGCCACAGTCTGACATATAACTTCACTAACGACTCCATTCAAATAGACAAGTACTGGGATTTCACGCTGGTTCACGCCAATCAGGAGCGCAAACTCGACGATTGGAGTGACGAACTCAGAGAACGCTTGAATCGCGCTGTCAAAAGGAGACTCTTGTCGGATGTGCCCGTTGGCATACTTCTCAGCGGCGGGATCGACTCATCCATTGTTGCTTATCTGGCGGGAAAACACGCACAGGACAAGCCTGTCTGTTTTACCATCTCCTTTTCAGAATCGGGGTTCAGTGAGCTTTCCAGCAGCAGGGACATGGCAAACACCCTTGGAATGAACTTGCACCACAAAGAAATGGCGGTGGATGATTTAATAAATTGGGGCTATCGAGTTCTCGATGACATAGACGATCCCCTTGGCGACAGCTCCTTGATACCTACTTTCATGTTGTGTCGAGAAACAGCCAAAAAAGTAAAAGTCGCATTGGGAGGAGATGGAGCCGATGAGCTCTTCGCGGGATACGCACCCTTTCTGGCCTTGCACAAAGCGCTGACCTATCAAAAGTGGATTCCAGATAGCCTTCACAAGGTGATTCAGTTCACAGTCAACTGCCTGCCCGTTTCTCACGCATACATGAGTTTGGATTTTAAACTCAAAAAAACCCTGCATGGATTGAGTTATCCAAAACGATACTGGCTTCCCGTCTGGATGAGTGCTCTGGATGAAAGGGATCTGGAGGAACTCTTTCAGCAGGAAGTCAAACTGGAAGATGTTTTTGAAGATGCACTGAGGATATGGGAAGAATGTGAGTCCGATTCCCTGGTTGATAAAACACTGCTGTTTTATACCAAGCTTTATCTCAGCCACAGTATCCTGCACAAAATAGATCGCGCCGGTATGATGAATTCACTGGAAGTGCGATCCCCGTTCCTGGATCATGAAGTAGCCGAATTCGCCATGAACCTGCCGGCCAGGTACAAACTGCATGGCCAAATGACCAAGTACTTACTCAGAAATACATTCAAAGACCTGCTGCCCTCATCAATCCTGAAAAAGAAAAAGCACGGTTTCGCCATGCCGGTAGGGGCGTGGATGCATCAAAAACGCATCAAAGAAGAAAAAAGAACGTTGCCATGCTGCAACTCGTCCTTTGTCCAGAAGAAATGGAAGCAGCACCTCTCCAGACAGAAAGACAACAGGCTCTTCCTGTGGAATCAATTGACTTTGAGTCACAGTCAGGTTATTGGTCCGGCAAAATAGAAGTCGTTGCAATAACACGGCTGTTTTATCAATCTGTACTGAATCCCGCATCACTTCGCGTTTGAGGAAGTGCTGGGATAATATCAAAACAGGGAAGTCCGCTTCTAAAAAGGCTTTAGAAAGAACCGCGAGTCTGCCCTCCAGGGAAGTGTTGTTTACTGCAGTAAGTCCATCCAACGGTATAGTTTCTCGTGAATTTCCTTTAGTTCCGAGAGTTTATTCGGGTTAAGTGAAACGAGTTTGGATTTCATGTTGTTTGCATTTTTGAGTTTAATGATTTTGCGTGCGCGCAGCATATTCAGCGCGTTGGAGAAGCTGACTTGGTTCTTTGCTTCCGTTGTTGAGATAGTTCCAACATTGAAGAGCAGTTCACTTCGTGTCAAAATGTCCTTTTTTAGCTCCTTTAAGCTGGCTTCATCTTCAAAGTCATCCTGTAGCAGAACATCAAAAGCACAGAAATAGGATTCAATAAAGTTGAGCAGGATGTTTGAACAAATAGTCAGGGTTTTGCGGCCTATATCGGACAGGCCTTTTCCACACAGTCCATTTTCCAATGTCACACCGCCGTTTTTAACAAAAACATGGGCAATCTCGTTGAAGTCCAGACTGTCAAAATAGTTTTCAGGTAAGATGAATTCAGTGGCGAGAATGTCATAAATCTCACGGGAGAGGTTCTCGATTTGATCCAGTGTGCGTTGCGATTCAGCGAGGATGCTGAACGCAGAAGAGAAAAGAGCGAGGTCGAGGATAAAGTGAATTCCGTTGTTTTTGTAGTATTCCATCTCATTGCGCTTGCTGGCTGGAACGGAGAGAATGCGATTCTTGCCCATTTGTACTTGTAAGAGCGTTTCCCAGCTTTGGAAGGTGTCCAGGGCGTGATCAAGTGCGTCCACATTTTTTCGTTCATGAAAGACCAGCTCCACGTTTTTGCTTTTCAGGAATCGAACAGTGAGAATAAAAATGCCCTTCAGGTCTTCGTATGTCATGCCGCGTTTGGGATTGGCCAGCAGAATACCGGCCGCAATGTTGCCGGCAGTTAGACTTACCCTGGAGTTGATTTGGCTCATGACTTTGTGAGAGAGCATATTGAGGAAGGGAATTTTATTGCGGAAGGTCAGCTTGTCTTTTGTAAGACCGCTTGCTTCCAGTTCCGATTCAAAGTAAAGGGGCTTGGAGATGCGGATTCGCACCACACCGTGTTTTCTTTTCAAATATTTCGGCGTAGAGAGAAGCGATTTCAATCCTTCTTTCTTCTTTTCGGACCCGCTCTTTTCCGATAAGTAAGCTTGCCCTTCAAAGACTTTTCCGTAGTCTATGGTGATGGGAATGAGCGGAATTCTCTTTACCACGCCGCTGCTCCAGGAGTTCAGAATCATTCCAAGCATACCCACTTTGGGATTGAGGAGTTTACCGGTTCGCGATCGACCGCCTTCCATGAAAAAGGTGATGGGCTGTCTATCTCTGAGGGCTTGACGAATGTAAGCTTCAAAGACCACAGGGAAGATCGTTTCCCCCCTAAAACTCCGTTTAATAAAAAAAGCACCGGCTCGACGAAACACCGGACCCATGGGCCATTTCGCCAAATTGTCGCCCGCCGCGAAACGGGGCGGATTGAGTCCGTTGCCCTCAAAGAGGTGCGAGAGAACCAGGTAATCGACATGAGAACGGTGACTTGGCAGCAGGATAAGCGGCCCCTTGGTTGAAAGCTCTCTAATCATATTGAGCTCTTCCGGATGATAGTAAACGCCGTCCAGAGTGCGGTTCCACACGAAATCAAAAATGGTTTTCAGGAAGAACATCACGCGATCGCTGGTATCGGAAGTCATTTGCGATAGATTCTTTTCCGCTTCTTTCATCACGGATTCAAGGCTGCGCTTCTGCTTTTCGGCAATTTGTTCCAGTTCGCGCTTTAAAATGGGGTCTTTTAAAATGAGAAGCACTTTGTGTTTCTTGTGCCGTTTGGTGGGGCCTCGATAGGCGCGGTCCTCGTTGTTTAAGTGAATGAGAAGGGTCCAGCGGATTCGCTTATCCACTTTACGCGGATCCTGGGAATGGGCTTCCTTTAGTTGTTCGCTGATGTGAATGGGATTGGAAAAAACCGTCAAACCGCGATTGACATGGGTGAGCAGTTGGTAGAGCTTTCGCGGGCGACTGGGAATGTCGTAGGTGCCAAAAAAGATTTCCCAGCCCGAACGAGTGGAAGATTTGCGTCTGCGGGTGAGAAAAACCGAGGTTGGAATGATGTGGAGTTCCCTGTCATCGGACTTTGCCTCGATGATTTCATTGAAAAAGCCCTGGTAATAAAAAGTCTTTCGGGAAAATAATTTCCAGCGGTTTTTTAAAAAGATCAATCCGTTTTCGCCTTTTGCCGCTGCATCCGCGATTTCCTTTTTGTCCTTTTCGGCCTTGTCTTCAATGGAACGGAAAAGCAAGGCAAAACACCTGGACAGACTCTCCTTGAAGGGCATGGTGAAAAGGTAGGGAATACCATGAGTAAAACCGATGTTCTTGAGTCCATTCCTCTCCAGAATTTTAGTGAGAATCAGGAAGTCGATGACCGAAGCCGTCTGTGCCACAAAAACAACCTGTCCGGCTTCCATGGTCTTTTTAATGGCCTCGATATGAGGTTCAGTGACACTTACCCTGCGTATAAAAGGCGCACAGAGAAAGGTCACCATTCGATAAATCAATCCATAATTATTCATAGAGAACTCCTTTTTCAACAAGGACAACACTGTGAGCGGCAATGCCCTGTTTTTCCCCGACAAACCCCAGGCCTTCTGTGGTCGTTGCTTTGATATTCACACAGTCCTGCTGAAGATTCAGATGTTTGGCCAGGTTGCTGGTCATCGCTTCAATGTAGGGCGATAGTTTGGGGATTTGAGCCTGAATGGTCAGGTCGATATTGATGAGTTGAAAAGCCTTTTGATGGACTTTTTCCAGTACTCGACTTAAGAGAACCGCGGATGAAATGCCTCTGTAAGCAGGATCCGTATCGGGGAAGTGTCTTCCAATATCACCCATGCCGCACGCGCCTAAAATAGCGTCAATGAGGGCATGAATGGCTACATCGGCGTCGCTGTGTCCAAGCAGGCCTGGACCTTCCGGCACGTTGATCCCGCATAAAACAAGAGGTCTGCCGGTGTCGAAACGGTGGACATCGTATCCGTGGCCGATGCGCTGTTGACTTTTTTGCAGCAATTTCAAATCCTCCCTCAGGGTTATTTTACGATTTTCAGGAGAAGAGTTGTAAATATGTACAGAATAACCGCATTTTTCTGCCATTGAGGCCTCATCAGTTAGCTCGATTTTTTTTGCACTCTCGCTGGAAAAAACAGTCTTATAGCAGTGTTTCAAAAGCTCGGCCTGAAATATTTGCGGTGTTTGTGCCTGGTAAATGCGCGTTCGGTCAAGGGTTCGCTGAACCACGCCTTCGGAGTTGACTTCTTTAATGGTGTCGATTGCCTGGGATCCATAAACCACCGCGCCCTTTTCTCTGGTTAAACTCAGCGCTTCTTTTAAGGTGGAAATATCCAAAAACGGTCTGGCTGCATCGTGGATGATGACCAGATCGCCGTTTTTTAAGGAACACGCTTGATAGCCGTTGTAAACGGATTCAAATCGAGTGGAGCCGCCTTCCACCAGCGTACATGAATTGCCCAGTGCGTTTTTGAAAGCGTCCATGTGGGCTCGGGGAGTGGCAACCACAATCTCGGAAACGCTGTTTTTAAACATCCTGACCACATGCGCAATCAGCGGTTCTCCATTGAAAGGCAGCAGCTGTTTGGGGAGGGGAAGCCCCATTCTCGATCCCATGCCGCCTGCAGGAATAATACATACGGTATTTTCAGCTTGTGATATAGGTGACATTTTCCCTCCGCACTAGATTATAACTCAAACCAACTGTACTCGTTCCCAAGATTATGTTAGATTCCATGTTCCAGGCTTTATGTTCGCGTTCTGATCATTGTTTCCAAGCTGCACAACTGCGAAACGACGCCTTTCGCAATCCTGATTAGAGGTTCCTCGCATGTTTTTTTTCCTGACCATTCTGTGGATCGGTTCACCTGTGTCTCAAGTCAACTCCATGATCAAGGTCGGTCTGGCCAAGCCAACCACCCAGCCGCAGTTTTTTTACAAAGGAAAAATTCAGTTTATGGATGGAAACACCGTTTTTAAAGAAATGAATAGCAAAGGAAAGTTCTGGATTATCAGAAAGAAAAGTAATGCTTCCGCTTATTGCCTACGGCTTATGTCCGGTTCAACAGCCCAACTGAATATCAAACTGAAAGAATTGAGAGCCAGGGAAAAGTCCATCTCCTACCATGTGGTGAAACACAAGGGCAATCAAAGAGCTTACCTGGAAACGGGTAAAATCAGCAGCAAGTCAAAAGCCGATATGCTGCTTCATCAGCACCAGAAATGGGGTTTCCAACGCGCTTCCCTAATTAAGTTGAAAGGCCGAAACGCGCACTACGTTCTGGTGGACAAGAACTTCGACCGCTGCGATTTGGGTTCCAGGAAACTTTTTGGGCTCAAACCCAAAAGCGGGCAAGGAGCCATTACCTATCAGGGCAGAGAGTACAGAGGAACCCTTTACTGCCGCTGGAATGGATCGGCTTTTCGCGTCATCAACTACCTGCCTTTGGAGACCTACCTGAGAGGTGTCGTGCCGGGAGAAATGGGGCCGGTTGTATACCCCCGTTTGGAGGCCCTGAAAGCACAGGCCGTGGCAGCCCGGACCTACGCCCTGAAAAACATGGGCAAATTTAAAAAGCAGGGTTTTGATATTTGCGATACACCTTATTGTCAGGTTTACAAAGGCGTGCAGGTGGAACATGAACTAACCGATCAGGCGATCAAGGAGACAGAGGGTCTGGTACTGGTTTACGACGGGAAAATGATCGATGCGCTCTACACATCAACTTGTGGTGGCGAAACGGATCCGGTTCAAAATGTATTCCCTCGGAAAACGAAGCAGCCGGAGCCTTATCTAGCGGGCAACTCGTCTTACATCGAGTCTGGCACAGGCTGGACAGTTCGGCTTCCACAAAACAGGAAACTGCAAGCCTGCGTGCCTGTTCAGATTCGCGCGCGCTTGTTGGGCATCGCCAGTCCAGACATCGAGGGTGAGCTGGATACGGCTACCGTTCAATCCTGGTTCAAGGATTTAAAACCCGTTTTAGGTAAACTGCCTGAGCCGCTTGAAAAAAACGTCTGGACCCGGATGGACTTTTTCGATGCCATTACGGCGAGTGCCTTTATGGCCGCGAGTGCCGAGCATCAAGTAGATGAGCGGGATCTCCTTTTATATGAAAAGTATGCGGATACCAAAATCGATAAAGCCTTGTACTTTCTCTTGCGTTACGGCGCTGTTCTTCAACGAGATCTGACCGATTTAGACCGCTCCTTGTCCAGAAAACACGCTCTGGAAATTTTGGTTCGCGTGGCTGAAACCTTTGGGCCTGAAATACAATGGAAGCGTTACTTTGTCGACGACATGAACAAAGACGGTTTGCTTTTGCGGGACTGGAACGGGGAGTACGAATATCCTCTGGCAAATTTGAATTTAATTTTGAGCAAGGACGGCGATGATTGGCGCATTATGGAAAAAGTCTATTTGAAAAAGTGGGACAAGGTTTACCTGCCCAACGGTTCTTTCGATGCCGGAATAATCCACTGTAAAGCCAATGGCTGGGCAGCCAGTGTGGACCGATCCTCGCCTTACTCATCCTGGCTGGAGAAAAAGACAGTGGATGAACTGGAAAAGCAGGCGAGAAAGTATGTCAAGGGTATTAGAGGGATCAAGGAACTGAAAATTATCTCACAAGCTGAAAGCGGCAGGGTAACGGAACTCGAGATTGTGGCTCATTCCGGTAAACACCGTCTGACGGGCCTCACCATTCGCCGCAGCCTTGGCATTCGCGACAACCTGTTCGAGTTTCTGCCCCACATGGAAAGGGGAAAACTCAAATCTGTCACCTTTGTCGGTAAAGGCTGGGGCCACGGCGTAGGCATGAGCCAGGTGGGCGCTTTCGGAATGGCGCTCGAGGGCTGGGACTACAAGCGCATTTTAAAGCACTACTACCACCAGGTAGAAATCGTCCACCGGGACACTTTAAAAGAGTGAGATTGTTACTTCACTCATTCAAAAACACATCATCCAGCATTTTTTCATGCTCGTCGAAGATAGAAAGGTCGTTGTGATGACCGCCTTTGACTCGATAGAACACGCAGCCTGGATGTGATTCAGCCAGTTTGACCGCGTGTTGGAAGGGGATGATTTCATCGTCGGTACCGTGGATGATGGCGATTTTCGATGTGACGTTTTTCAGGAATTGCTCGGCATTAAGGTGGTATTTCATTAAAAGGGAGGGCACGAACGGGTAGTAATGCTTTACCAGCCGGGTGAAACTGCGGTAGGGTGTTTCCAGTACCAGAGCGTGAATGTTTTTTCCCTGCGCGAGGTGACACGCGATTCCTGTTCCCAGAGAGCGTCCGTAGATGGTGATGTTTTCTGTGGCGTATTGCTTTTCAAGTGTTTCAAAAAGCTGAGCCGCGTCGCTCAAGAGCGTGCTCTCGTTGTCTGTAAGACCCGTGCTCTTGCCATATCCGCGGTAATCGTAAATAAAGACATCCTGATTTCGCTTCAGAAAGGGCAGGGCTGCATCGCCCCAGGAGTCCAGACTCCCCGCGTTACCGTGTAAATAAAAAACAACGCCCTTTGTAGCTCGATCCGCGCTTGCATCGTTGTCGGTCTCTGTTTTGGCGTGAATGGCATTCAAAACAACGCCCGGTTCTGTTTCAAGCGCGAATTCCTCAAAAGGGAAGGGGAACTGAAAGACGTGATCGGCTTTCAATTTTTCGGGGAAAAAGATCATTTTATCCTGATTCCAAACCAAGAAGAGGATCGCCATGATGGCGATGATGATGACCAAAACCGCTATTTTTATTGTGAAATCAAGCATGAAAAGTCGGCCTCGTTTGTGGCGCAATGATTTGTTATCTGAAAAACAGATTGCGCTGATCGATTCTGTGCGAACTGGAGGACGGTCACTCTACTTTCGCAAAAAAAGACAAAAGACAAAGCGGAAACTCATAACACGTCGGGCACGCAAACATCTGTTTTCCCGTGCCCGACGTGTGTTCATGTCTCCTTTGTCTTCAGTGGATATCGCGGTTGTTACTATTTCAAGGCTGTTTCGAACTTTTTGAGTTGTTGTTTAAAATAGGAATCCTGCGGAAACTCCTCAATGGCCTTTTGACTCAATTCAATGGCTTTTTTCGTGTTGCCCAGGGCATGTTCCAGTTCCGCTTGTGTGTCGAGCAGCATGGCTTTTTCCCTGCCGGGATTTGCCAGTGAAACGCCTTTTTGAGCCAACGTAAGAGCCTCTTGCATGCCCACTTTATTTTCAAAACACCACCAGGCAAACATGTTGAGCGTCATGCTCTGATCCTGCCAGCCTTCCGGCATGTTTTTTTTCAGCTCTTCTACCGCTTGTTCCGGTTTTTTCTCGACATAAACTAAATAGACCGGCAGTGTTCTCTGATAGATCGATTCGGCTTCCGGGAAAGAGTGTTTGTTTTTGTACTCATGAGCGGCCTTGATGAAAGTGATCATTTTGTCATTCTCTTCCATTTTCTTGTACAGGTCGATCATGACATTGAAAACAAGGCTTATCTTGGTGGGATCCACTTTGTCTGCCTGGATGGCCTTATTGGCCAATGCCTCCAGTTCAGCAAAGGCATCCTGACCGGGGAGATTCCTCATGGTCATGATCTTGAGTTCAAAAACATTGGCCGCGTAACTCATGGAAGGATCCAGTTCTTCAGCCTTTTGAAAGTACTTTTCAGCGTTCTTTAAATCACTTGTGCTGGCAAAATACTCAGCCAAGGACACGGCACGCCCGGCAGTGGGCTTGTTCTCAAACTGAGCCATTTTTTGTGAAAACGGGATGGGATTGGCCAATTGCTTGGTCAAAGTGGAGATGAGATGCATTTTACTGTATCCGGTCCATTGGGCGATGGACTCACCCTTTTCAGTTAAAAGTGTAAAGGTTGGATAGCCGTTGACGCCGTATTGTTTTGCCAATTCGGGGCCTTTTCCTTTTTCCGCGTCAACTTTTAGAAGCACGACTTTTTCCAGCAGTTGTTTGACTTCAGCATCGCTCTTGCTTTCCTTGTTGAAAAGCTTACAGGGGCCGCACCAAACAGCGTAAAAATCAATCAGGATGGGTTTGCCGCTGTCGGCAGACATTTTTTTTGCCTCATCGAGAGTTGTGGGGTTGTTGGCGGCCATAAGCAGGCTGCCGGGTAGAATTGCAAGCAGGGCTACGAAAAAATAGCGTTTTAATTGAGTCATTTTGGCTCCAGGTACTTCAATCAAATACAATAGGAAGTAAATGATTGTAAAGCTGTATTTTCAAGATATATAAGAGAATAAAATGCGATTCACGTTCCATGTTTGGAACAGTTGTGAACCGTTTAGCTCCTATGGATGAGTATGATAGCAAAAGACCTGCCAAGCTCCAATGATACTCTGCGCCAAGGAATGTGTGCAGCTCACGGACCTTGAAAATGTGAATGGCGTATGGTGATAACAAAAAGGCATTTGTGGTGGCTTTCACCATGACACAGACACGGTCCAAGTTGAAATAGCATCTTGCTAAAAGGTTTGCTAACATGCAACCCACTGTTTGGTAAAGGAGCAGAAAAATGGATTTAAGGTTGAAAAAAGAGCGCAAAGCCAGCTTGGGTATTCTGCCGACACCTTTAATGCCGCTAAAGCGTCTCTCGCGGAGATACCATTGTGAGATGTGGATGAAACGCGATGACTTAATTGGCATGGGCATGGGTGGAAATAAAACCAGAAAGCTGGAGTACCTGCTTGGCGAAGCCCTTGAAAAGCATTGCGATACAGTGATAACAGCCGGTGCTGTTCAGTCCAATCACTGCCGGCAAACCGCCGCGGCCTGTGCCCGGCTCGGTCTGGAATGTCACTTACTGTTAGGTGGTTGCGAGCAGCCAGCGCAGGGTAATCTTCTGCTGGACCATTTGTTTGGCGCCAAGATTCATTGGGCTGGTTCCTCGCGCAAAGGGGAAGACATGGAGCTGCTCGCTGAAAATCTGAAGAAGCAGGGCAGGAAAATCTATCTCATTCCCTATGGCGGTTCCGATGCCGTGGGAGCTCTGGGTTTCGTGTACGCGGTCGAGGAACTCCTTATTCAGGAAAAACAAATGAACATTCAAACAGATGCCATTCTGTTCGCGTCCAGTTCAGGTGGAACCCAGGCCGGTCTGGTAGTGGGAAACCAGTTCTACCGTGCCGGTAAGCAGGTTTACGGGATTGGAATTGACAAGTCTCCCACCGGCGAACCCGACACACGGGAAAAAATTGAGGAAATTGTAGCGACTATCACTGATCAATCGGGCTTGAGCATGCCCGAACCCGACATCCAGTTGAATGGCGATTTTATGGATAGGCCGTATGCGGAATGCGGAGAACTGGAAAAGCACGCCATGACGGTCTTCGCCAGAGAAGAAGGTGTTGTGCTCGACCCCGTTTACACAGGCAGAGCTTTTGGCGGGCTATTGCGCCTCCTTGAAGCGGGTATGTTCAAGAATCGGAAAATTCTGCTCTGGCATACCGGCGGTGCACCTGCAATTTTTGCCTATCATTCCCAATTAACATGATATGATAGCGGCGAATGGAGATGAAGTCTCAATTCAACAATGAACTTAAAGAAGATGTTTGTCCTGAAGAATACACGAGGTCTTGAAAAAATAAGCAATTGAATGAATACCATATTCAGGTAACGTCCTTCACTCTCAATGCCATCATTCGGTACAAACACTTGTTCCGGCTTGGAAATGGTCACAAGGACAATAGACGACCAACTTGAGAAGACGTAAGCACAGTTCACCATAAACACTTCCAAAGCTCAATTAAACACATAAAAATACAGGAGTTTATATGACAACCAACAAGATCATTTGGACTAAAATTGATGAAGCGCCCGCGCTGGCTTCTTATTCTTTACTTCCCATACTTCGGGCATTTACAAAGGGAACAAAAGTAGAATATGAGAAGTGGGATATCTCCCTGGCAGGTAGAATCATAGCCAATTTTTCAGACTATCTGACAGAAGAGCAGAGAATACCCGATTACCTTGCCAAGCTGGGCGAGTTGGCCAAAACCAAAGAAGCCAATATCATCAAATTACCCAACATAAGCGCGTCCATTCCACAACTTCAAAGTGCTATTAAAGAACTTCAGGAAAAGGGCTACGCAATTCCCGATTTTCCAGAAGAGCCCCAGACAGAAGAAGAAAAGAAGCTGCGCGCGCGCTTTGCCAAGGTGCTGGGTTCAGCTGTTAACCCGGTTTTAAGAGAGGGCAATTCCGACAGAAGAGCCGCTCTTTCTGTCAAGAAATTCGCTCAAAAGAACCCTCATCCAATGATGAAGCCATGGCCGAAAAGCGGTTCCAAAGCAAAGGTCACTCATATGAACGAACAGGACTTTTACGGTACAGAGCAGTCGATGACCATGGATCACGACGAAACGGTCTCCATACGATTCAAGGACAGTCAGGGTACGGTCAAGGTGCTGAGAGCCGATATCCCGCTGCAAAAAGGCGAAGTGGTCGATACGGCTGTAATGAATGTCAAGGCGTTACGAGCGTTTTATTCCGAGCAGATCAAAAAAGCCAGGCAAGAGGATGTACTGCTCTCCCTGCACTTAAAGGCAACCATGATGAAGGTTTCAGACCCCATTATGTTCGGACACTGTGTGGCTGTTTTTTACAAGGACGCGCTCGAAAAGCACCAGGAAACGCTGCATGACATGGGTGTTGATCTCAATAACGGCATTCAGGATGTCTACGATAAACTGGATCGCTTGCCTAAAGAGAAGGCCGCCGAAATCGCCGCAGATATCGAAGCTGTCTACGCCACCCAACCAGATCTCGCCATGGTGGACTCGCGCAACGGCATCACCAACCTGCACCTTCCCAACAACGTGATTATCGATGCCTCCATGCCCAATGTCGTTCGCGATGGCGGTAAAATGTGGAACCACGACAACCAGTTGCAGGACTGCATCGCCATGATTCCCGACCGCTGCTATGCCACCATGTACCAGGCCATAATCGAAGACTGTCAAAAGCACGGTCAATTCGACCCTGCAACCATGGGTAATGTCTCCAATGTGGGCTTAATGGCACAGAAAGCGGAAGAATACGGTTCCCATAACAAGACCTTCGAAGCGCCCGGCCAGGGTCAGATCGATGTGGTCACGGCATCCGGTGAAGTTCTGCTTTCACAACCAGTCTGCAAAGGCGATATTTTCAGGATGTGTCAGGTCAAGGATTTACCCATTCAGGATTGGGTCAAGCTGGCAGTTAACCGCGCTAAGGCTTCGGGCTCGCCCGCCGTTTTCTGGCTGGATGAAAATCGCAGTCACGATGTTGAACTTATGGCGAAGGTCAAGAAGTATCTGAAAGATCATCAAACTGATCAACTTGAAATTCACATCATGCCGCCTGTTGAGGCAATGAAGTTCAGTGTTGAGCGCATTCGAAAAGGAGAAAACACCATCTCTGTAACCGGAAACGTTTTACGTGACTACCTGACCGATCTGTTCCCCATACTCGAACTTGGAACCAGTGCCCGCATGCTCTCCATCGTACCTTTAATGAATGGAGGCGGACTCTTTGAAACAGGAGCCGGCGGTTCCGCTCCCAAACACGTACAGCAGTTCCTGAAGGAAAACCATTTGCGCTGGGACTCACTGGGCGAGTACTGCGCCATGGTGCCGTCTTTCGAGCAGTTTGCCAAGGTCACAGGCAATGAAAAAGCCGCCATTCTGGCTGAAACCCTGGATCACGCCATTGGTGATTACCTTGAAAACACACGTTCTCCCTCGAGGAAAAGGAATGAGCTGGACAACCGAGGTTCTTCTTTCTACCTGGCACTTTATTGGGCGAAGGCGCTGGCGGAACAGGACAAAGACAAAGCGATGAAAAAGCGCTTTGCGGCTCTGGCTTCCGCGCTTCAGGAGAAAGAGAAAGAAATCGTCAGAGAACTGATTGTCATACAGGGAAAACCTGTCGATATCGGTGGTTACTATCTGCCGGATTGTGACTTGGCGGAAAAGGCCATGAGACCCAGCTCAACACTAAATGCCATTATCGACAACTTTTAAAACTTTGTATCCATTCCATCATGTTTAAGTGACAGAAAAAGCACGTTTCAGGACGTGCTTTTTCTGTATGAAATGGTTTACAATAATGACGAACCGACCAGTTTTTGACGCTGGTTGCAACAATACAATAAAAAGACACCATTCAAGTCATGTAACCATGTGCAAAATATACCTTGTCAATCCCCATCTAAGTCACGCCGAAGACAAAAATCTGTTTTCCAATCGCGCTTCATCCGTTGACAACCAATCAACCAGCTCACTCCAGGAAGATACAGTTGAGTTTCTGTATAATTTGATAGGTGACAACACGAAATTTCACATTGTTTCGTCTCCGCATCGAAATTGTCTGCAAATGGCCGGTATTCTGAGTGAACGCAATCATACAGTTGTCAAGATCTCCAATGCCTTTTCCGGCATGGACCTGGGTGAGTGGAAGGGTAAAAAGGAAGAGTCCATCAGAAAGGTGGACCAAAACAGGCTCGATCACTGGACGGAGGACGCTAATTTCCCCTCGCCAGGCGGTGAGTCGCTGTCCGATGTCTCCAGGCGCTGCTGGCCTGAACTGGTTTCCACCGTGCAGCAACTTCACAGCGATGAACACCTGGTGCTCTTTGCGCCCTTTGAAATTATCGCCGTGCTCACCTGCTCACTGCTTCACGCCCCGCTGACCGCGCTTCATAAAATGACCCTGTCAGAAGGCGGACTGGTTATTTATAAAAAGAATCCATCCGGCAATTACCAACTCTACAGCTGGAACTTGCAGAAGGGCGGTATGGAAATCACGACCGCAGAAACCAGAGAAATGTCTGAATCGGCAACGGTGTGATAGAGAATGAAAGCCATTCTCAACTATCCCATCATCCTTGTCATTCAATTTTATCGCAAACTCATCTCTCCCATGTTTCCACCGACCTGCAGGTTTTATCCGTCTTGTTCCTCATACGGTTTGCAGGCCTTTCGGACGTTTCCGTTTTTCAAGGCCCTTGGTTTGACTGTATGGCGCGTTTTAAGATGCAATCCGTGGAATCCTGGCGGGTATGACCCTCTTCCCGGTACAGAAGAGCCTGACAAAGTGGAAGAAACAGCATGAATTGGAAGCGAGAGTATCTGGAAAAGTACATCGCCTATCTTGAAGTGGAGAGGCGGTTTTCGCGGCATACATTAAAAGCCTACACCAACGACATACGCGACTTCCTGGAAGCTTTCGATGAAACAGAGACTCTTGAAAGTATGACGCTGGAGAAACTCTACGAGTACATAGAGACAAAAGACAAGCTTAAAAGCAGTAGTCTGGCCAGAAAAATTAGCGCGATTCGGGCCTTCTTCCTCTTTCTCAACACAAGAAAAATTATTTCCAACAATCCGGCTAAATTGCTGGAACTTCCCAAGATAGGCAAGAGTCTGCCGAAAACCATTCACATCGACGACGTTCTGCAAATGACGAACTTGCCCGACCCGGAAAATACCAATTATCTGACCTTCAGAAATCACATGATCATGAGGCTGTTTTACCTGACGGGCATCAGAATCAGTGAGTGCCACGGCTTGGATATCGGTGATGTCGATCTGAAACAGGCCACCATTCGCGTACTGGGTAAAGGCAATAAGGAAAGAGTCGTTCCCTTTGGAGACAGTGAATGTGAGAATATGCGCAAGTATCTGGCAATCAGGCAGCATCACCACCATGTTCAGCCAAAAAGCCATCCTCTTGAGTCTGCTTTCTTTCTGAATTACCGGGGAGAACGCCTCAGTGTGCGGGGTATTCGCAAAAACGTGGCCAAAATGGTTGATCAGTTGGCCGTTTCCTATAAGATATCGCCGCACTCGCTGAGACACAGCTTTGCAACTCACATGCTGGAAGCGGGTGCCGATGTGAGATCCATTCAGGAAATCCTGGGTCACGCTTCGCTATCGACCACTCAGAGGTACACCCATGTCAACCTGGACCATTTGATGAAAGTCTACGATCGATGCCATCCAAAAGCGTGAATAAAGAAAAGAGTCACAGATCACACACTGAGTTGCAAAAAACAAGATTATTCCGGACTGAAGAATGGTCAACACCATAATGCAGGGGTTTTATCATTCATTGCCCTGGTGCCGACAATTTAAGGAAAGGTGCAGTCTGTTACAAGATTTTTAAAACACCACATTTTTAGAATCGACTCTGCTCGATTGTGATATATTCTCTTATCATAGTGAAAGCGGATTGTAAGGAGTTTGAACCATGCGACAACACCCGAATCTTGACGATATCGCAGCCATTGTAACCGATGTGGACGGCGTGCTGACCGATGGCTCTATTTTTGTAACACCCCGGGGTGAAGCCAAAAATTTCAATGTAAAAGACGGAATGGGTTTCAAATTAGCTCAGAAAGCGGGTTTGAAAACGGCTATCCTCACAGGCCGCTTATCCAAAGCAGTTGAAATGAGAGCCAAGGAACTGGGTATTGACGTTGCCAAAATGGGAAGGCTCGACAAACAAACCGCGTTGCTGGAAATTGAATCGGAATTGGGTATTCCCCTCCATCAAATGGTTTACATAGGGGATGATCTTCCAGATCTGGCTCCACTTGAAATGGTCGCCTTGGGGTTTTGTCCCCTCGATGCTCACGAAGTCGTTCGCGAACAGGCTCATGTCGTTCCTGTTCCTGGGGGAAGGGGTGTTTTCAGAGAAGTCGTTGAGTTGATTTTAAAAAATCAGGGCAAGTGGGAAGACCTTTTGTCGTCTTTCAGAAAGTCCTGACAACGACGATACAATTGGAGTCCGGGATGACAAAAGTAGCAGTCTTATTTGGCGGTGAGAGCCCTGAATACGAAGTATCCATTGTTTCCGCCGAGAACATTTTAAAGCAATTGGAGCTGGCAGGGTTTGAGACCGCTCCAATTGGCATCGATCCGAGTGGTAAATGGCATTTTGGGAGCGACGCTTTAAACCAACTGAAGCGGTTTCGAGGAGATGGTTCCGTTAAAATAGATTCCAACCAGAGACTGAAACTGGCCGAATTGCAATTCGATGTTCTTTTTCCCATTATTCACGGTCGCACGGGTGAGGATGGCAGCATTCAGGGTTTTTGCGAGCTGTTGGGTTTTCCCTATGTTGGCGGAGGAGTGCTCAATCAAGCGATTTGTATGGATAAAATAACCACTAAAAGACTGCTGACCCAGGCGGGCTTTCCCCAGCCTTTGTGGAGAGACCTTTTACTGAAGGATGTTCTTGAGTTCAAAGACAGAGAAATTTGCCATATAGAGTCCTCATTTGGTTATCCAGTGTTTGTGAAACCCTCACGTGCGGGCTCGAGTATAGGAATTACAAAGGCAAAAAACAGGATGGAACTGCTTTACGGTCTGCAGAAAGCGTTTGATGTGGATTCAAGAGTGATCGTCGAACAAGCGGTACCCAATCCGGTTGAACTGGAAGTATCCGCACTAGGGAAGGACGAGCCGTTTCTATCTGTCTTTGGCGAAGTCATTCCTCAAGGTGAATACTACGACTTCAACGACAAATACCTCGATGGAGCCACCCGGTTCATCGTTCCGGCTCATGTTTCTGCATCGATGGAAAAAGACATGAAAACACAAGCGCGGAAAGCCTGGAAACTACTGAACTGTCACGGCATGGCGAGAATCGATTTCCTGTGTTCAGGACAAACGGCTTATTTGAGCGAAATAAATACCGTGCCAGGCTTTACTGATATAAGCATGTACCCGAACCTGCTCGAAAAATCGGGCATATCCCAGGTGAAACTCATGAGAGAACTCGTCAAGCTGGCATTTGAAAAACACGAAACATCGCAGAAAAACTACAGATTCAACTCCCAGTCCTCCTGGTACGTGCGAAATACAGAAGGTGAATAGTGAATAGAAAAGAAATGGCGCAACGCGTAGCGGAAAAACACGGCGGTATCAGTGTGTCGGAGGCCTCAGAAACGATCAACAAAATCCTGGAGCTCTTGACAGACGCCCTCAAAAGTGAAGATAAGTTGGTTATTTCCGGCTTTGGAACTTTTAAATGGAAAACAACCAGGAAGAGGAAGATTGTACTTCCCAATGGCCGGGAGACGGAGAGTAAATTAAAGAGAAGAGTATGGTTTCAACCTGCTCAAAGGCTGAAAGATCGCTTGAATCAACCGGGAGAAATCCATGCGGGAAACGAATAGACAATCGTTTTACAAAATGAAAGAAGTCTGCGTAAAACTCGGAATCGAGGCTCATGTCATCAGGTTCTGGGAAAAGGAGTTTCCGCAGCTGCACTTCAGAAAAAACAGTTCGGGTCATCGGATTTTTACTGACAGGGACCTGGATTTACTCGGTAAAATTCAGGATTTACTGCACAACAGGGGAATGACCATTGAAGGGGCAAGGTCCATGCTGAAAAAAGGAAAAGATCCCAGTAGACAACAAGCCAATCTGAATATGAAACTCCTTAAAGTCAAATCCCTGGCTCGTGAAGCGCGAGAATATACAGAAGAATTGATAAAGTCTCTTGATTCTGAATAAGAGACGTGTATAATGATCCACTGCATGAGTCGGAGCGTGGCGCAGCCTGGTAGCGCACACCCTTGGGGTGGGTGGGGTCGGAAGTTCAAATCTTCTCGCTCCGACCATTTTTTACCAAAAGCATCACATCTATTTTCAAGGGTGAGCTGACCAACAGATTCATTTAGACCCTTTGGATAAATCATTATAAGTACCTTCCTCTTAGTCTTTCTTTTATGGAGAGATGTTGTGTCTGGATACATTGTGGGTTACAGATTGAGCAATCTTACAGTCTCTCATCTTTTTAGAGAGTTGCAACCATGGTGAGGGATACGAAGTATGGTAGGTTGTTCAAGGCAAATTCAAGGTTAGGATCGTTTGGTTGTAGTGCGTGTTTTTAGCGCTATTTTTCGATCACAATCATGAGGCTTGTGCAAAAATATATCGCGATATCCTGCAACCTGGATCTAACCTCAGACGTGTTTTCAAAATATCCAACTTGTTTTAATTTGTATCAATAATAATCAATCGCGTTATCCTGAAGAACTTTTTCGTCATTTTCTCATTTCGTGATTGACAAAAGCGTCTTTTTCACCTAACCTTTGGCCGTAGTTGCACACGTTGAAGTGCAACAAAAAAGGCAAGCTTAAAGAAAAAGAACCTTAGTATTTGATGTCTCCCTGGTTTCCGTTACCTTGCTTGATGATAATTGTACTAGAAATTTCTTTGCTTGGTTAAAGAACAGTAGTCAGTGGCACATAAATTATCTCTCACATATTAGCCCCCTTCGATGTGAAAATGGTTCGCATTTACATTGACAGGAAACAGTGGAAGAACAGGAAAGAAAATGAAGTTATTTGTAGGAAATATTAGTTGGAATATGGACGAAGAAGCTCTGAGGAGTGAATTTGAACCATTTGGCGCAATTGAAGAGTGTAAAATTATATATGATCGCGAAACAGGTAGAAGTCGCGGATTTGGATTCATTACATACACCGAACAGGAATCAGGACAGCATGCCATGGAAGAAATGAATGGCAAAGAAGTGGACGGCAGAGCTTTGAAAGTCAACGAAGCGAACGAGCGTCCACCTAGAAATCAGCAGAGAAATCGCTGGTAATTTAGCCGCAATTCAATAAAAAAAAGAGATTGTTTTTTCAATCTCTTTTTTTTTATAGTCACCCAATTTTAAATGACAGGATGATGCAAGAAGCTCGTATCCTGCAAGCACCTGTATGGAATAAAAAAATAAGGTGTGTTGAGTGCGAAAAATGGGATTGTAAAAAGAAAGACAATGTATCTGCAGCTTATGAAAATCCCCTGAACAAAGGCCAATTCAGGCTCTATTTGTAAGAAAAAACGCAATGACAACAAACCCTTGGGTGGCGGGATCGTCTTGTGCAACCCTTATGAAGACCTAAACTAAAAAGCACATTGACCGCTGTGCCTTTTTTTGCTAGAGTTCAAACTTCATGCTCGGCGCGTGAAGTTTGTTCACGTAGAAATGGAGGATAAAATGGAAGTATTATTGAGAGAAACAGTCGAAAAGCTCGGTGATCGCGGCAGTGTTGTCAAGGTAGCCGATGGTTATGCTCGAAATTATCTGTTTCCAAAGAGATTGGCTGTCAGGCTGACTGACGGTAATATGCGTCAGCTGGAAATTGAGAAGCGCAATTATGAGAAAAAAGTATTGAGTGAAAGGTCAGGTGCTGAAGAAGCAAAAGCTAAATTAGAAGAAATGACCTTCACAGTCAGCAAGAGAGCGGGCGAAAGTAACCAGCTCTTCGGTTCTGTTACCAGCCAGGAATTATCTGAATTGCTTAAAGACAAAGGTTTTGAAATTGACCGTCGAAAATTACAGCTTCCCCAAATTAAAGAACTCGGTGAATACGAAGTTCAGGCAAAATTGCATCAAGAAGTCAGTGCAACCTTTAAATTGGTAGTTGTAGGTCAGTAGTTTTCATCTCAAATAACCACAAAAAAAGCGCCGCTTATTCGGCGCTTTTTTTATGGTTGCTGGAATTTTAGAACTTGATTCGATTTATCCCATTCAGCGCGGCCACTCGGTAGGCTTCCGCCATGGTGGGGTAATTGAAGGTTGTGTTGATAAAGTACATCAAGTTATTGCCTGGCTGAGATTGCGAGATAATGGCTTGACCAATGTGAATAATTTCGGTCGCATTGGCACCAAAACAGTGAACGCCTAATATTTCAAAGCTTTCCCTGTGAAAGAGTATTTTCAACATACCGGTTGTCTGACCAAGAATTTGGGCTCTGGCAAGGTGCTTGAAAAAAGCATGTCCCACTTCGTAGGGAACCTTGGCTTCGGTTAAATCCTGTTCGGTAGCACCTATTGAGCTGATTTCGGGAATCGTGTAAATACCAATGGGAATGCGTTCAACGAGACGATCATCGCAGCTTCCGAAGACCAGATGATTGGCGGCGAAACGGCCCTGGTCATAGGCGGCACTTGCCAGGCTGGGGTAACCAACCACATCACCGACTGCATAGATATGGCTTTGCTGGGTTTGGTAGGACTCGTTGACCTTGATATAGCCCCGTGAATCGGTTTCAATACCAATTTCCTTTAAACCCATTCTATCTGAATTACCCGTTCGGCCTTGAACCCAGAGAAGATAGCGGCTGTGAACCTGTTTGTTGGATTTCAAATGAACCGTAACGTCATCATCGTTACACTCTACCCGCTCGTATTCTTCGTTGTGAAGAATCTTGGCGCCGTGTTCTCTTAAGTGGTAACCCAAAGCGTTGCTTATTTCTTCGTCGAGAAAAGATAAAAGACGATCTCTGCTGTTAATGAGATTCACTTTAATACCGCTTCCCCGAAAAATGGAGGCATATTCACAGCCAATTACGCCAGCTCCGTAAATGGTGATGGAGCGCGGTGTTTTCTTGAGACTGAGAACGGTATCGCTATCCAAAACACGGGGATGATTGAAATCCACATCTTTTGGTCGATAGGGCCTGGCCCCGGTAGCAATCACAAAGGCGTCAGCCTGTACTTTCTTCGCCGGCATGTCCGATCTGCTGATTTCAAGCGTGTTTTCATTGATAAATGAGGCAAAGCCAGACAGTGTGTCAACATGATTTCGAAGGTAAAAACTCGATCTCAATTTAACTTGCTGTTGAATGATTTCAGACGCATTTTTAAGAAGCTTGCTGAAATCATTGGTTTCTTTTCCCCTGTAGGCCAATTGCCTGACGGAGTGAAGCAGCGCTTTGCTGGGAATGGTACTCAAATGAGTGCATTTTCCACCGACATCCGAAAAATCATCGATGATTGCAACCGTTTTTCCCTCTTTGGCGCATTTCATGGCAGCACCTTCACCGCCCGGTCCGCTTCCTATAACTATGACATCGTATTTATCTTCCATAAAATATTTCACATCTCCATTCAATTCATTTACTCCAGCATTATAGCCTTTTACGAAGACAATCAATAGCGGACTTTTCAGAAACAGCGACACTCTTTTTTGCTGAGGATAAAATGAATTGATCCTTGCCTTGTGCGTAAAAGCTGTCAAGTGAGTACAGCACCAGAATCATCCAGATCATGGAAAAGGTCATGGCCCTATCGAGACCAAAAGGCTCAGGCGCAAGTGAGAAAAGGAAAAAGTTGAAGCCGGTAATGGCAAAAAACCTCATTGATTTCTATATGTTACTTTACTATTGAGGCTTCTTCAACAATGACTTTATAGGAGTAACCGGAACCAAAGTCCTTTTCATAGTAGAGTGTTCCTGCCATGCTGACAACATCACCCACTTTGGGCAATTCCTGACTGGTTACAACGAGATCGTGTGTACCCTGAGAGGGGTTACCGGTGCCGTCTTGTAGATGGATCCAGTTTTTGTTCATTATTTGGGAAAGAACTTTGGTGACTTTACCTTTGACTCGAACGGTTCTTAAATTGAGTTCTTTGCCCTTCCTGTATAGCTCTTCAACGGTATAACTGTCTGCTTCAGAGTGTTTTTCGACAGAATGTTGATGATCCTTTTGCTTCCATGTTCCTTTAGAGAGGGCGGCAATTGGATCTTCTGAATCCGATTGGTGGCTGTGTGTGTGGTCTGTATTGGCATCATGACTGTGATAAACCCCGCCATGGGAGTGAAGACCGTTATCTGAAGAGACAAGACCGGATGAAAAAACTATTCGATCAAAAACGCGGTTCAATGATTTACTTTCAAAGTTTTTCATTACCATACCCGACTTGAGTTCAACAGTCTGGCCTTTTTTAACGGGAATTTCCATGGTGGCAACCCAAATATCTTCACTGTCTGTTTTCAGTAAAATGTAGGTGTAACCGCCAGCCGTTTGGGTTTTGAGAATTTCGCCCTTAAGTGTTTCAGCCGCAATCAGCCGTGTACTGAACAGGACTAAGGACAAACACAATAGAACTTGTTTAAACTGCATAAATACCTCCGTAATAAACGTCAACCCCGACATGACCGTCAAGCGATAGAAGGTTTCCTACAAAAAAGGAACTTCTCGCGGGTCTGTTCGTTTGAGATGTAAACATCAATAAAAAGAGCCCCGAAACCGGGGCCCTTTTTGCATGATGAGTTTTTGACAATTAAAATTTGTATCCCACACCAATGCTGATCAGCCAGGGATTGATGTCAACGTCAATAGAGTCGGCAACTTCACCACCAACGATAATGTCAGCAGTCGTGTCAATTAAAATGTATTTTAAATCGACGTTAAAGAGCCAGTTGTCGCTGATGTAACCATCGATACCTGTGTTGAGGGCGATACCAAAGGAATTGGAAAATTCCAGATCTTCAACATTGACAATAATAGGATCGTCTTCAGGATCGTTGTTTTGATATCCCAGCAGGAAGTGATCCATTTCCTTGGAGCGTTGATAATCATAAAACACGGTGTAGTTGAGTCCCGCGCCCAGGTAGAAGTGAACGTCTGTGTCGGGGTTAAAGAAGTACTGCATGGTAAAAGTAGGTGGCAGCAGGGAAACCTCGCCTGTTCGCTGTCCTGCAGCAAAACCTTCTACTGCGATGATGGAGTGTGCTGATGTGCCGGCAATCGCTTCCAATCCCCAGTTGTCCGTGAACATGTAAGTAACGTCAACTTCCGGAATGAAATCATTTTGAACATCGACATAAGAGCCTTCAGTAAGAATAATCGTTTCAGAATTGTCATTGGGGTCCACGGACACCATTCTAAGTCTAACTTTCCATTTGCTGTCCTGTGCCAGGGCTCCAAACGAAAAAATTGAAATACTAAGTATCAGAAATAATATTTTTTTCATGTTTCTCATCCCACTATTTTTTTGTGATCGATAGATCAATCGATGTCTCCAGTTGGATTATATAATCTTTTACCTTAAATTCAAGTGTAAACGTTCGCTTTCTATCGCACCGCGATAAAATGAATGCCGCTGTCAAAAGTGCGAAAAGGCAATGAGAAAAAGGGTGATATAAAACAGGAAAAGAATGATTGTAAAATGAGTGTATTATTTTCGAATATGCTTTGCTTAAGTTGTGTTATTCTTATGCCTGCAATCAAAGAAACTATTTCATTTGATCTGAATTGCGAATTATTTCGCAAAATAAAATTAATGGTGGTAATTAAATGGAACAACTCAGTGCCTATAAAGATGATTTTATTAAACTTGCAATGGTTTACTTACCGAAGGTGTTACTTGCTGTTGTAACGATTCTTGTCGGTTTGTTTATTATTAAACTTATCAGTCGATTCATCGGTAAAGCTTTTGAACGTGCCAAGGTAGAACAATCTCTTGGCAATTTCCTCAGAAGCGGAATCGAGGTTCTACTAAAAGTTCTTCTGCTTTTCAGTGCTGCTTCGATGGTCGGAATTCAGACTACATCCTTTGTGGCCCTGCTCGGTGCGTTGGCTTTCGCTGTTGGTATGGCTCTTCAGGGAAGCTTATCCAACTTTGCCGGTGGTGTACTCATTCTCTTGTTTAAACCTTTCAAGGCCGGAGATTTAATTGAAGCGCAGGGCTTTTTAGGTACAGTTGACAGCATTGTGGTTTTTAACACCATACTGAAAACGGTTGACAACAAACGCGTGATTATTCCCAATGGAGCTCTTTCCAGTGGACCTATTACCAACTACAGTTCGGAAAAACTTCGCAGAGTGGATATGGTTTTCGGTATCGGTTATGACGATGACATCAAGAAAGCCAAGCAAGTCCTGGCTAAACTGGTTTCAGCGGATGAACGCATTCTGAAAGATCCCGCTCCTTTCATTGGGGTAGGTGAATTAGCTGACAGTTCTGTTAACATCAAGTGCCGAGTTTGGGTAAAATCAGCAGATTACTGGCCTGTCCATGCCGACACTCTGGAAACGGTCAAGCTCACCTTCGATAAGGAAGGTATTTCCATTCCCTTTCCACAGCGAGATGTTCATATGCATCAAGTAGAAAACGACTGATACAGGATCATGAACGCCGAGGTCCAACCTCGTTTTATGTAACCGATTGAGAAGCTCCGGTCAGTTTTTTGTTTTTGTAAAGAAAACAGACTGAATCGGGGCTTAACGATGCGGTATTTTTAAAGTAATTTTGGTTCCTTTCTTTGGAGAGGAATCAATCCGCATGAGGGTATTCATTTTAGAGAACAATTGTCTTGCTGTTTTGAATCTCAGATTTTTTGTCAATGTTTCTCTGTCTACATTGGAGGAAAAAATCTGGTTCATTGCTTCTGGCGGTATACCACGGCCGTTGTTAATAATCTGGAAGAGCACATGGCCGTCGAGGAAATGCGTCCCAATGGTTATCCTGGGGTTTTCTGTATCGGTAACCGATTCAAAAGCATTGATGAGAAGGTTCAGGAAGCCCTGAATGAAAGGTCCTTTGCGTATGTTAATTTCTGGCAGATGAGGGTTGAGCTGGCTGACCCACTTGATATTCCTTTTTTTTATTTCGGGACCCATTAGCTGGTGTATATCCTCCACAAATGAGTTAATGGAAAAGGCTTCCAGCTTATTTGATGTGGATTCGTTAAAAGAATTCAAGATGGATAGTATTTCGGACTGGCCTTCATTTGCGGTAAGTGCTTTTCGGAAATGGGGGAGAAGGAAACCCAGGGATTCGTATTTCTGTATGGAGAACAAATGATCCTGCATCTTGTTCATCGCCGATAAATCTCTGATAATAGCCGTGAAGGCGATAATCGTATCGTTCTTGTTCTTGATAGGTGAGAAGGTAATACTGACAGGTATGTCTTTCTTTTTGTGATTCAAGAGTGTTGTTTCAAAACCCTTGACCACTTTACCGTTTGTCACAATGGTGATAATTCGGTTGAGTTCGGCCATGCCCTCATCCGGGAAAAGCGTATTGATATTTTGATTGAGGATTTCCGACCTTCGGTAGCCGAACAGTTCTTCAGCAGCCTGGTTCCAGTTCTGTATGACCCACAGATCGTTAAATGAAACGATGGCGTCTCCGGCAAAATTCACAAGAGACTCAAGAAATCGCCGCATTTTATTGTTGTCGTTATTGGAACGCTCCAATTGTTTGTATAGAACCGATAATTCTTCGTTTTTCTTTACAAGAGCTTGCTGAGAATTTTTTAGATCGGTGTACAAACGAGCCGTTTCCATGTTGGATGTCAATGCTTTTTGCAGCAGTTGGTCCTGCGAGCCGCGATCGTCATCGTCAATCGTATGGGTGTATTTGAGAACGGTCTTGCCACCGAGCTTAACCTTGGGTGTGACTACTTTGTCACTCCGATCCAGCTTTTCTGCTTTCTGCTTTGCAGCGGCTTTTTCGAGAATGGACTGGTTGAGCTTGCCTATGAGACTGTTTAGATTTTTAACTGATTTCGAGAGTTGGTATTTCTCGAATATCGTCTTCACTGTCTGCTGAACCGCTTCAGCGAATGTTTCAATAACACCCTCACCTTTGGTGGCCACCGATGAAAAATAGGGGATATTCCGGAAGTTTAGTTTCTGGTTGAGTACATCAACTGGCAGAGCATCGGGCAGATCGCGTTTGTTGTACTGCATGACCAGGGGTATTTCTTTAATGTTAATGCGGTTAGCCTGTAAATTGTGATACAGGTTGTTGATACTCTGTACATTTTCATGCAGTTTGGCTTTTGAAGAGTCCGCGATAAAAATAACACCGTCAGCGCCGCTTAAAACAATGCGCCTGGTAGAGTCGTAGTGCACCTGACCGGGAACGGTGTATATTTGAAGCTTAATTGAATTGCCATAGATATAGCCCAAGTCAACAGGTAAAAGATCGAAAAACAGTGTGCGATCTTCCATGGTATTGACACTGAACAGATCCGTTTTTTGAGACGGATCCATATACTCATGCAGTTTTTGCAAATTGGTAGTCTTACCAGATAGTCCGGGACCGTAATAAACTATTTTTACCAGAATTTCATTGTCTTTCGTATTGAATTGGACCATAGATTCCCTCTTCTATCCAAGCAAAGTACTTGCAAGCGCTATTCTAGCCCGAATCGGTTTGTAGGTTCAATAAAATACTCAACATGGACATGCATTCTGCATCCGGTAGGTGTTTCAATCACAACGGCAAAACATAGAGCCCTTACCAGCAAGGCATGCACAGACAAGCGACTGTATGGCCAACGCGATAAATGGAAAGTCACTTCGGACTTTGCTCGGTGAAAACCAGAAACAAGAGAAAAAGGATGAGATCGCTAAATACAACCGCGGGCAACATGTACTTCACTTGATGTAGACATTCAAAGCGATAAAAACATATCCAACACTCATCTGCTGACTCCACTGTATTTCAAAGCTGCGGTTGTTCAAGAAAATTCATAGTACAGCGCGAAATACACGGTATCGCAACCGCCGTTCTTGTGATAGACTGTCAAAAAGCCGACTAGTGCATCGTGTATTCCTTTTTAAGGGTGAAGCGATGTGTTTCAGCTGGTTACATTGGAGGTATTCGTGGAAATTAAAGGAAAGAAAATACTCGTTTTAGGTGGATATGGACTCGTAGGGATGGCTGTTTGCCGTGAACTCATGCAAAGAAAGCCCGAAAAGATCATTGTTCACAGTCTGCATCAAAGTGAAAGTGAAGAGGCACGGGATAAATTGAAGGCCGAATATGAAGGCACTGTTTTCACTGCGGCCAGCGGCGATATTTTCGGTCAAATGGGAGAGCAAAGCCTCCTTGAAAAATTGAAGGGGCAACTCGGGTCGCTGACCGATGACATGCTGCAAACCTTTTCACTCTACAAACTCCTTCAGGATGAAAAGCCCGACATCTTGATTGACTGTATCAACACGTCAACGGCCATTGCCTATCGAAACATCTACAAAACAGCCGATACCGTACTCGGTCAATTATCCAGTGAAACCTTGAGTGATGACGCGGTTGAATCGCTTCTTGATTCCATTTACATACCCAGATTGATACGTCACATACAAATACTCTACAGAGGCATGAAAGATTGCGGAACCAAGTTCTACGTTAAAGTGGGAACCACTGGCACAGGTGGCATGGGTCTCAATATTCCCTATACGCATTCAGAAGAAAAACCCAGCCGCGTACTCCTGTCAAAGAGCGCCTTGGGTGGAGCTCACTCCTTGCTGCTCTTCCTGATGGCCAGAACGCCGGATGCACCGATTACCAAGGAACTCAAACCGGCAGCCGCCATTGGTTGGAAGAAAATAGCCTATGGCGAGATCAAGAAGAAAGGTCAGCCCATTCAAATAGAAACATCGAGACCCGTGGAAGTTGGCAGCACGTTCTCCACTCACGATCCAAATGCAGCAGAAAGAACACAGGAGGTGTTGAAAAACGTCTTTATCGATACCGGTGAGAACGGTATATTCAGCCTCGAAGAGTTCTCCGCTTTGACCACCGGTGAGCAAATGGAATTTGTCACCCCTGAAGAAATTGCAAAATACCTGGTGTTTGAAATTGAAGGCGGCAACACGGGTATGGACGTTGTCAACGCCCTGGACAATGCCACCATTGGTCCGTCCTACCGCGCAGGTCTCATGCGACACTGGGCTTTGGAGCAAATGGTGGAGCTGGAGCAGAAACACGATACGTTCAGCGTGGCCTACGAAATGCTTGGGCCGCCTCGTCTCAGTAAACTCCTGTTCGAGGCCCATCTCCTCAGAATCGCGTTTGGAGACATGGTTACCGTTCGCAAACAAAAGGCCGAACATATTTCAGAAGTTCTCACCAGGTTGATCATGGAAAAAGAAGAACTCGCCAACCAGATGATTTCTGTCGGTTTCCCCATCCTGCTGCCCGATGGAAAAATGATTCGCGGCACCAAGGTCATCATCCCCAGCGAAGCAGATAACGTCGAGGTGACTGAGGAAAAGAAAGAACAGTGGATCTACGATGGCTGGGTCGATTTGCGAGTTGAAAACTGTCAAGCATGGATCGACCGCTTCATCAAAATACACAACGACCTGAAAAATCACATCCAGGGCGATACCTCCAGCAGGTACCTCCGAAATGAGCGTTTCTGGCACCATGAAGATCAAATCCTGCCAGGAAAGGTGGTTGGCTGGATTTTTGCCAAAGAAGAGAAAGGTGCTCGTATGAAGTAATCTGCGTTTGTTTTACCAACTCACGAAGGCACGGGCTTTGCGAAACATGGTTTTCCATATGACCCGTGCCTTTTCAGTTGAGAAGGCAGGAAAACAAGTGAGTGCGCTTGAAACGGATAAACGGTGTGATGCGAACCTCTCATAAAGTATGTTTTACAAATAAGACCTTTTTTTTGGGAAAAAACAAGATGACTGGAAAACTGCGCAATAAGCATGAAATATCCCGAAAAAAATCCATGTATACAAATTTACATTGACAAAGCAAGTGATTAATACTACATTTTTTAATTAATTTATCACTACAATTCATGACTTTTTATTCACGCGAGGAATTTATGAAAACGTCTTTTTCAATAGTCAGTTTTTTTTTCGTAGTGGGGGTAAGTTGTTTTACTTTGGGTCAGGAGCAAACTGCCGGAGAACAAACAGCGGTTCAATCTTACAAGGTAGCGCCGTGTTATTTTATCCCCAACCGTGTTAATCACAAAACAGGCAAGCGCCTGATTGATGATCCACAGGTCACCGCTTTCGTGCAATCCCAAAAGGGCAGGGTGCTGTTCACGCCCAGTGGAGCCTATATGGGTGTGACAGTTCCAGTAGATGAGCCACCGAAACCCGGTACCTTGAACCTCAACAAACAGATGGTAAGTTCAGCTGTCCAAACCCGAACCGTGGTTTTAAAGACGGGTTTTTCCCGTGCTCAGGCGAACAAGCGCAGTATGGTTCCCCGGCTGGAGGAAGTGACTTCCGGCACGGTCCATTTCCTGTCAGGGCCGAAAGAGCAATGGCGTACCCATGTTCCCACCTACCGCAAACTCGTTTACGACCGGGTTTGGGATGGCATTGATCTGGAATACCTCGGATACATGGACCGCCTCGAATTTCGTCTGAAACTGGAAGCAGGCAGTGACCCCGCGCAAATTGTCATGGAAACGGGCGGTAAGGATCTGCAAGTTTTAGAAGACGGTCGCCTGGTTGTCTCTCTGGCTGGAGCGGAGCTGATATGGAGCGCGCCCTTTGCCTATCAGAACATCAACCGGCAGCGCATTGCAGTTGCCGTTGAGTATCGCTTATTGAGTGGCGGTACATTGGGATTCAAATTGGGAGACTATGACGCGTCTTTCCCATTGGTCATCGATCCTTTCATATCCTGGAGCACCTTCCTGGGTGGCACTGGTAATGTGACTGATGCAGGTCAAAATATTGCAGTAGACAGTGCAGACCATGTCTATGTGACGGGTATTACCGAATCCAGTGGATTCCCAACCACAAGCGGCGCCTATGACCTGATCCACAATGGTAACCGTGATGTGTTTGTGAGTAAGTTGAGCGGTGATGGCAGTGAATTGCTTTACTCTACCTTCCTCGGTGGCTCCAATGATGATATTGCTACAGGGCTTGCACTGGACAGCAGCGGCAAGATCTATGTGGCCGGCACGACAAAATCCAGTGATTATCCGACCACAATCGGTGCCTATAGCGAATTGTACAATGGTGGTGATAGTGATGTGTTTGTGAGTGTGTTGAACAGTGATGGAAGTGATTTGATTTACTCCACTTTCCTCGGTGGCGCAAGTAGTGACGAAGCCAGGTGGCTCGCTTTGGATGACAGTGGCAGCGCTTACGTGACGGGCTCGACAAATGGCAGTGATTACCCGACCACAACCGGTGCCTATGACGTGAGCTACAATGGTGGCAGTTATGATGTGTTTGTGACCAAGTTGAGCAGTGACGGCAGAGAATTGCTTTATTCCACCTTCATTGGCAGCACAGGTTGGGACATAGGCAGCGGGATTGCGGTGGACACCGACGGCAACGCCTATGTGACGGGTTGGACCGATAGGAGTTCATTCCCGATCACAGTCGGCGCTTATGACCCATTTTATAACGGCACTTATGATGCGTTTGTGACTAAACTGAGTCACGATGGCAGCGCGTTGCATTACTCCACTTTCCTGGGTGGCTGGGCTTTTGATGTTGGCATGAGAATCGGTGTGGACACTGACGGCAATGCCTACGTGGCGGGCTGGACCCAATCCAGTGGATTTCCAACCACAGCTGATGCCTATGATAACATTTACAATGGTAACAAGGATGTGTATGTGAGTAAACTGAGCCGCGATGGCAGTCAGTTGCTTTATTCAAGCTTCTTCGGTGGTACGGATGATGAACTACTCAACGCGATTGCAGTGGACGAAAGACAAAGCGTTCATGTGACGGGCTATACCCAATCCAGTGGATACCCGACCACAAGCGATGCCTATGACGAAACCCACAATGGCGGACAGGATGTGTTTGTCAGTGTGCTGAACCTGAACGATGGTAACAGTGAATTGAGTTATTCCACCTTCATCGGCGGCATGTTTAACGAAGCTGGCTCAGGGATTGCCTTTGACAGCAGCGGTAATTCCTATGTGACGGGCTATACCGAATCAAGTGATTACCCGTCTACAAGCGGAGCCTATGACGATACGCACAATGGTGCCGCTGACGTCTTTGTTACAAAAATCGTCTTATCAGTTCCCGATCAGCCAGGAACCATCTCTGGAGCATACCATGTTTGTGGCGGTGATACGGGTGAGGTCTACTCCATCAGTGACATTTTAGAAGCCACAAACTACACCTGGACAGTTCCGCCCGATGCGACCATCACCGCTGGACAGGGAACCACAGCCATAACAGTGGATTTCGGTTTCGTCTCAGGTGATGTGACGGTAACCGCCGAAAATGTCAATGGCGATAGTGAGCCGCAAATTCTATCCGTGACGGTACACAATCAATTTTTTACATGGGTCACTCCGCAAGCAGCGGCACAGGGGTTGGATCCACTCATTTTCACTGTTTACGATGCGTGCGGCATAGGTGCCTTGAGCTACAACTGGACGAATTTGACCACCGGAGATACCTACACGGTAAATCCGCTGGAATTACCTGTGGTTAGCCAAAATACAGATCTGGAATTGGTTGTAACGGATCAAAACATGGCTGAGTCCGCAAATCACATTCGGGTTCTCTGTCATGCCTCGAACATACTGGATCTCGATGAAGACGGTTACAATACAATAAAAGACCTGTGGATGTTGTGCCCGAACTGGCTTCAGGATTATCCCGATGATCCCAGTGGCGATGGTGTCATCGATGTGCGGGATTTTCTATTCATCAACATGGATGATCCCGTACCCGCTGCCCCATAGAAGAGTCAGCAGGATCACCCGGCCGCCAACACATGGATAGACGAAACACAAAACTCAACAAATACCCTGAAAACGCCCTTTCAGCGTTTTCAGGGCGTATGCCAAAAGGGGTTTGCCCTTAAATACAAAATCCCTTCGGGACAATCGAGTCCCGAAGGGATGTCAAAAGAGATGGAAGATTTTCGTCCTGAGTTGGTATTTTGTGTTACTTCCCAGAGGAAGCCTTCACTTTTTCAAGAAGCACTTCAACAGCTTTATTCAACTGTTGATCCACACCTATCCGAACTTTTTCATATTGATTTTCCTGTTTGATATCGGGTTCCAATTGCTGATTTTCAAGGTAGTTGCCATTGACATCCACAGAACCGACCTGAGGAATACCGTAAACAATGCTGGGATCATGAAGTTTTTCCCACCAAACAGCTGTCATGGTTCCCGGTACCGGCATACCGATGACGGGTCCAATTTTCAGTGTTTGGTAAACGTAGGGGAAGGCATGAGCGTCGGAGTAGTTACTTTCGCTTACTAAAATGGCCGAGGGTTTGGTCCACTTGGTCATGGGATCCCAACCCATTTCGACCCCTCTGGGTTGGTAGGTGACGTACTTGAAGCCGCTCAGCAAGGTTGCCAAATCATCGTGCAGCCAACCGCCGCCGTTAAAGCGCGTATCCACAATAAGCGCTTTTTTGTGGGCGTTCCGACCCATGACATCGCTGTAAACCTTGCGGAAGCTCTGGCTGTCCATACCCCTGACATGGGTGTAACCAATGGTTCCGTTTGAGAGTTTGTCCACTTGTTCTCTGCAGCGTTTGACCCACCTCTCATAGAGCAGCTGGTTTTCCTGACTGCCAGAAATGGGTTTGACGGTTTCCTGCCACTGGTTGCCTGTCTTGGGATTCAGGAAGGATATCAGTGTGGGTTTACCTGCTGTATCGCCCATAAGCTGCCAGAAATCAACCGATTGGTCTATTTTCTTCCCGTTAATTGCTTCAATTATATCGCCAGCCGCAGCCCTGGACTTTTCCTTGATAAGAGGGCTTTTGTCCATAATTTCGGCAATTTTGACACCATCGCCCTTGTAAGTCCAATCGATGAAAAGACCCAGTTTCCCGGTTTTTTTGCCGGTGCTTTTGGCAGGTCGATATTTGGAGCCCGTATGCGATCCGTTGAGTTCGCCCAACATCTCGCTGAGCATTTCGGTAAAGTCATAGTGATTGTTGATATGCTTTAAGAAGGGCTTGTATGCCTCCTGATAGCGTTCCCAATCAACTCCGTGCAGGTTGGGGTCGTACCATTTTTCATTGACAAGTCTCCAAACGTGGTCAAAGTAGGCGCGATACTCACAGAACGCGCGACTCTCCAGCTGCGCGCTAAATGAAATGGCTTCCCGTTTCTTTTTAGCTATGTCGTACGCGACAATTTGACCGCCGTTGATCATAAAGAGCACTTTGCCATCTTGGTCCATACACAAGCTGTGACTCCAGCCCTTGAGTTTCTGGAGTTTAGAGATGGATTTTTTCCTGAGATCGGTTTCCCAGAGATCGAAACCGTCTTCATAGCGCGTCAGGGTGTAGAGTTTCTGTTCGTCTTTGGATAAAAGACTCTCGGCAACGGAAGCGGCGTGAAGAGTGAGGCGAGCCATTCTGTCTTCAAGTCCGTCCCACTCAATGACCACCGGATGCTCTTCTTTGGTTTTTTCTTCCTTGCTGTCTTTCTCCTCTGTTTTCTTTTCTTTTTTATCTTCTTTTTCCTTCTGTTCTTTATCGTACGCGTATTCTTCTTCCGAAAGTTGGTAGGTGTCATAGGCCTCCTGTGTCAGGAACAGGCCGTAGACATCCTCCTGAGAGCCCCAACTGCCGTGACTTCTAAGTCCCTGACGATCGGTATGCCAATAAATCAGCTTGCCGTCGGCACTCCACTTGGGTCTGCGGTCGCTGTAACCGCTTGGGGCCAGAACCTTGAGTTCACCTTTCCCGCTGGCTGGTATCAAACCCAGGTCAGAACGGAACAGGTGATTATCGGAATACTGCACGGCGAAGTACTTGCCATCGGGTGACCATTGATACCACTGATCGCCATCCGAATACGAGTAACTCTGGCTGCCGTCGAGAATGGTTCGGATTTTTTTGGTTTCCAGGTTAATCACTTTTAAAGCGGTTCGATCGCAAAGATAAGCCACTTCCTTGTCATCAGGGGAGTAGGCTGCCTGGAATGTTTCATGTTCGTTTTTCAGAATGGCTTCTTCCTTGAGCAGTGTGGATGATGCAAAGCCGTTTTCCTCTTCGCGTACTTTTTTGGTTTGATAGAGATTCCAGCTTCCGTCCCTTTCCGCCGCATACAGCAGAGCCTTGCCATCATGACTGAAACTGACACTTCTCTCCTGGCCTGGTGTGTTCGTGATCCTCTTGGTGGTATTGTATTTGACGGAAGTGACAAAGATCTCTCCGCGAATGACGAAGGCCACTTCGTCACCGTCCGGGGAAACGGCTATTTCACTGATACCGTCACGCAGCGGTAGGGTGCGCGTTTCACCGGTGTCAATGTCCGAATAGATCTGGACATGGAGTTTAACCGGCTTTTGACCTTCCAGCATGGTGTAAATTTCACCGTGATAGCCAAAACAGAGTTTTCCGGTTTTAGAAATGGAGAGGAAACGAACGGGGTGAGTGTCAAAATGGGTGATCTGCTCCACTTTGTCAGGGGAACGCAAGTCCATTTTGTAGATGTTGAAACTGCCCCGGTTCATTTCTGAAAGATAGTAGAGCGATTTCCCGTCAGCAGAGGGGACAGGTGAGCGGTCTTCGCCCGCGTTATTCGTGAGTTTGCGATGAGTCCTGGACTTGACATCGTAGGCCCAAATATCGCGCGCAACGGAACTGGTGTGGTGTTTCCGCCAGATGTTCTCATAGCCTTTTCGGTCGTAGTAGTAGAGGGTGTCGCCATTGGGTCCGTAAACAGCGCCAAGAGCCGGTGTGGTTAGAACCTGTTCCGTTCTGCCGCCCATAACCGGAACCCGGTAGAGCTCGGGCAAAACACCGGAAGGGAACATCGCGTTTTCCGCCGTATCCTGAATGACCGCGGAAAAGAGAACGTAAGAGCCATCCGGCGAGAAACCGGACGGTGTTTCCGTGGCGGAATGGAAGGTCAATCTGCTTGCTTTTCCTCCCTCGGAAGGCACAAGATAGATGTCCAGACTGCCGTGACGATCCGAAGAAAAGGCAATATGCCTGCCATCAGGCGACCAAACCGGTCTTGAATCGTAAGCCGTGTTTGCGACAATGAGAACGGCTCTACCTCCGTTGGCATCGACGGTGTAGATGTTTCCCTGATAGGCGAAGGCAATGTGCGTGCCATCAGGCGAAATGGAGGGGTATCTCATCCAGAGTGGTGTTTCGGCTGCTGAAGCGGCAAAACTCCCCATGATCAACAAAATCGCGGACGTCATGAGATTGAACTTGGTTCCCATAGCTGAACTCCTTGGTTTTTCTTAGTTTTCAGGCTGTTTTTTCTCATTGTAAGGACATTAACTGCGGTAACTGCTTTACTGGCAGTAAAGCAGTTATAAATCGGTGTCTTTATAAGTCAGATGTGCACAAAATGCTCTCTTTCAGGTGTCGTGTACGGTGTTGCCGCCATTTTTCAAAAGATATTTTCCAGCTGAAAACACCGCAGAGCAAGAGCATCGCGAACTGTACTGTGTTGACAGAAGTGACACGGCATAGTTCGGTGATATTCCATAATTCTAGCACAGCTGATTGGGCAAAATACGTAAAGAAACGGTCACTTTTTCATTTATGCAACTCAATGGTTTTCCTGGTCCGTGTTTTTTCCATCAAAAAAAGGCGCGAGGATATTTTCCGACAAAACATATGTTAAGTCAGGTGTTGATTGTCTTCGCGCCTTTGTGGTTTGACCCTCACGGTACAGGTGGAGGGTCATTTTGTTCACGCCCAAATCCAGCACCATGCTTCCCGTTTGTTTTAGTTCCTGCTGACAGGTTTCATAAGCGTCACCGGCCTGCAGGTTGAGGATTTGGTGAATGGCCTTCGCATCACACGGCCTGCCTAAGTGATCCATCCACTTGGAATCAGTAGAACTCAGTCTGATTTCTCTTTGACCGTCTTTCAATACAATAAATTGAACTGCCGATTCGGGCACGTTCCAGATCTGTCGATCGTACCAGGTGGGTCTGTTGGTGGTGATAAAAAAATCCGTGACCGTGTGATAGACATCCGCACTGTCGCCTTGCCTGAAAAAGGCGGTGCGATAGTTTTCACCCGGTTTGCCGATGTATAAACGGGTGATTTCCCGTTCATTCCGGTCTCTCAAAACAACCAGTCTGCTCTTGGAGTCCAGCCGATAGAGGTAGTGATCTTCAACCGAGCTGGACACATAATCGCCATAGGTAAGTGTTTCAAAGCATTTCAATAACATGTCAACATAATGGTTGTTGGCAGGCAGATGGTTATCCTGAAAACACCAGTCATGACCCTTCAACTCAAGGTAAATGCGCTCTCCGGGCAACTCCATTTCAATGAACGCAATATCCTCTTTCTGGAAGTGTTCGAAGACAAGGCGGTTGCGATTCACTTTTGCCTGCCTGCCTTTGTTTTGTTCTCGCGTTTTCATGCCAAACCAAAAGGCAGCCAGCGCGATGAGTAAGATGAAATAGACGATATTTTTTTTCATTTCCAACCTTTAACGCTCTCACCAGCCATAGCCCGCGTGCTGGCACACGAATTTCCATGGCCTTTTTCAAAAAAACACACTTGATCCGGCCGAACGTGAGTTTGAGCCCGGTTGACACGCGCTCTTTCGCCGAAGCTATCCATCTGGAAGACGGGCTTATATGCTGCTTTTTCGTCTGCTTTGTTGTGTTCAGGCACGGTTTCCCCCTGTACCTTTAAAATTGAGAATACTCGTCTTCTGCCGCTTCACTATCCGGCTCGAACAGTGTTTTAACCAGACCTGAATACTGTTCCTTTGTTTTAAAGCCGAATCGATAGAAGTATTCGGGCCTGAAGAACCCGGTTGTGACATATTGGATGTGGTCGTTCTTCAACCTGTTGAACAGCTCCTTCATGAGACCTTCGCTGATGCCCTTTTGTCTGAAATGATTGGCAACAACTATTTTTTCCATGTGAACCTTATTTTGGTCAAAGACGTGGTAGAAAAGCCCGCCGATAATGAATCCCCGTTCCGATACCGCTACCAGAAATTGGTGGTCCGGTCGAAATTGCACGGGTAACTTGGCTTTCAGAAAGAGCTTGTGCAGTTTGGATATTTCTTTGGGCGAGACAGGTTCGCGAATGGAGTAAATGGCGCCGTCCAGGTCTTCCGCTTGAACCAGTAAAATGGGCTCATTGGTTTCATAATCCAGCAATTCCGCGGGAGTGGACGGCGTTAGGTGAGGATAGCCCAGCCGGGTTAGAAAATACGTATCCCTTTCCGAGATCGGCTGATATTGTCGAACTATTTTGGAAATGACGGCGTGGGCTTCAACCTTGGACATTAAACCGTTTTTCCTCTTCATGGCCAGTTCCAGGAGGCGATTTTGAATGGGCGTTTTAGTGTCTTCAAGAACGGTATGAAGGAAGAATCGCGTTCTGGTATCCGGGCTGCGTTGATGCCAGAGGTGAAGAGAATAGCCTTCGTAAAGATCATTTAACATCTGAGCTTGAGCTTCCAGTGAAGCCTTTTGGTTGATTTTGTACCAGCGGTGAAACCTTCTTATGGCGAAGGTCAGCTGCATGTTATTGAAACCTGAAGTCTTGATTTCATTGAGGAATTCGTTGAGATTTTCCAAAATGGCTTCCTTGTTCTTAATGTCCGCCTTTTGGATGAGTTCCCTTCGGAAAGATTGCAGTAATAGAAGCCCTTTGTTTTCGCCCTCAACTGAAATGACCGCGGAGAAAAAGTACTTCCAGTTTTCATCTTCCCGCAGGAAAGGAAACGGATCTTGAATTTTTTCAATGAAATAGGTGTTAAATCTTTGAAAGAAATCCATGAACTTATCCGTGTGAACGCGTTTTGTCAACGAGATCAGCTTCGTTCCCGTTTGGTAATCGTGATAGGGAATGATGATATTTTCAGGACCGGGCTCGGCTATCATGGTTTCGCAACCCGTTAACTTCCAGAATTGATAGTAGGCTGAAGCGGCATTCCATATAAAATAGGGCCAAAGAGAGACAAGGCGTTTCATTTTCTGATCGGTGAGATGGCGTGCCGTTCGCCGCAGGTATTTGGATAAAGTTCCATCTTCCAGAAACTCTTCGCTCCAAATACCCTGCTCGGCGTAGTAGGCGCCAAATTCTCCCACCAGCGAAGGCGATTGCTTGTTTTTTGAGCCGGCCATAATGAGCCAGTCAACTTCTTCAAGCACCTTGTCAAAAGCAATACCCTTATTGATGTTTAAAGTGAAATCAAAGGCACCCTGGTAGCGAGTCTGCACGGAAACGCGATAGGTTGATTTCTTTTGAAGTGTTCTCAAATGACTGATCCAAATACCGCCAGGCAGAATGTCATTTAAATCAATAAGTCGACGGTTGGTCAAAAGAAACAGGGTTTCTTTCAAAAGAGGCGTCTTTTTGATGACCTCTGTCAAGCGTAAACGGTCTTTTTCGTCAATGTCTTCATAAAAGGAAAGCGCGTCTTCCCATGTGTACTCCTTTTTGACATGATGGCGAACCGCGATCTGTTGATTGGGGTTCAGCCAGGTTCTAAAACCGGTCTGCAGTTTTTTTCGGGCTTTTAGCGCCATTTGAGCCAGACCTTGATGGTGTTTGGCCAGTTGATAGGAGACCAGTGTGCGGCGAATTTGCTTGTAGGTCGATGGATGGTGAATGCCGAATTCTGTCAGCAAATTGATCAGAGAGACAAGAGCTGTTTGTTCGATATCTTCATCCTCTTTTAGTAAACGCACTTTTCGATCGATGATTTCCTTGTAAGCCAGCATGGTCTGTTCACCGGAAACATGTTCCACCAGCGTCAGAATTGTCCGGTTGTCGAGGATATCGGCATTGTGTTCGAGATAGGCTTTAAGGATGTAAAAGACTTCATCGGCATGTGCAACCGAAAGGGCCTTAACCAGCATTTTACGTCTAATGGCCAGGTGGCTGGTCATTTGCGGCCTGTAAAACAGAAATTTGACAATCTCAAATTCCGTATGCTTGGTTCCAATCAGAACCATTTGCAGATATTCAAGACCGTTGAGCGCAAGAATGGCATCTTCCGATTGCAAGAGTCTGATGGCTAAGTGAATTCCCAAGCTCGATTTCTCTTTGTGTTTCAACATCTTTTTCAGGTGACTGTCAACTTGATCTGCTTCAGACCCGCAGATAGTTTGACCTGAGGAGTACACATAGTGAATGTGCTTTTTCTTGCGTATGTTGCGCTGCCATTGCAGAATGCTTCTGCCGCAGAAAGAGTACAGACTTTCATTGCCGCACCACAACAGCGGGTTGACCAGTAAAGCCTGAAAATCGAAAAAGTGCTGATCGAACCTGTAGACATAATCACCGACTCGCATAGCGTCATAACGCTGCCTGTCCGGGGACGATTCATCCAGCTCGTCTTCGCCTTCAATTGGTTCGGCTTTCTGGACGACCAGATGCAGGTTGTGCTTTTCAATTTTCAGACCCGTTTCATCCGCCTGGATATCCCTGTTGAGAATCCCTTTTTGAATGAGAAACCAGTTGGGAATGCGCACTTCCACGTCGTCAATCATCAGCGGGTAGTAGAGTTTCTCGTACATGGTTTCTATTATCGAGCAGAAGTTCTTTTCAATGGTGCCCCTTTTAAAGGTGTTCTTGGGCGTTAATTCCCCGTATTCAGCGCTAATTTCCCGGTCAATTAAACGAAAGTCCAAAATGCGCTCATAAGGCGAGAGGAAGCGGTTGACGGTTACGACAACAGAGGAAAAAAACTCCTGTACCTGTTCCTTCGACATATCAAGATCGGTTTTGTCTTGATTGGGGTATATTAAAACGGTGTTGTAAGGGCGATGATCGCCCACCAGAAAGACCTGGCCCACTTCTTCATAATCCCTGAACAGATTCTCGATTTTCTGAGGCGCAACGGTCTCGCCCTTGACGTTTTTGTAAATTTCCTTCTTGCGGTCGATGATTTCAAGACAATTCATTTTGTCTTGTTTCATGATGTCACCGGTGGGCAGCCAGCCGTCCGGCAAAAAGGAGGCTTCACCAAGGTGATAATAACCCATGGTGACATAAGGACCGCGGATAAGCAGTTCACCGTCATCTGCCAGTTTAATTTCTATTCCCGGCAGGGCTTTGCCCAGAGAATTAGGTCTGTATTCTCCTGGCGGAGTCATGGTTATGCCGCCAGTTGCCTCGGTCATACCAAATCCACTCATCAATTCAACGCCGTTTTGTTGAAAGAAATGGAAGATATCGGGTGGTAAATAACCGGCAGCCGAGAGGCCCCACTTCAGAGATCCGCCCGTTGCTTCATTCAAAGCCTGCTTGATTTCATCGGCTTGAGCCAATTCCAGGTTGACTGTACTTGAAATCAGTTCGTAAAGCTGAATCCACTTCCTCGGGATGCTGATGAAAACGGTTGGTTTCGTCTGCCGCATGTTGGATACCATGGTTTTGACCGATGGGTTTTCCATAAAGGTGTATTCCGCGACCCAGAACAACGAACCTGTCATTTCAAAAAAACGACCGAAGGTGTGAAAAAGCGGAAGATAACACAGAAAGCGGTCGCGGGGGCCAATTTGCGGAATAGCCAGGGCCCGGCAGAATCTCTTGTAGATCATGTTGAGGTGATTGAACATAATCCCCTTGGGCTCTCCGGTGGTACCCGAAGTGTACATGACACTGGCCAGCGTTTCCAGATCCACATCCAGAGGGACTTCCACTGCCGGCTTATCCGGTAACACAAAGGGCACGACCCATGAATCCGCTGTGGTTCCTGGCAGAAAAACCACTTTGTCGAGTAAGTTCAACTCGGGTTTAACAATCTTGATTTTTTCAAGCAAGACTGAATCGGAAACAAACAGCATTCGGGTCTCGGTTTGCTTCAAAATAAAGGATATGTGTTCGGGAGTCGAGTTGGCGGGAATCATGATGTTGACGCGTCCGGAAAAGAGACAGGCCAGGTCCAGTAAAGCCATGGTTGGGCTGTTCTTCATGAGGAATGAAATTTTCATGGACTTGTCGGGTAATTGTTCATTCAGAAAGGCCTGCATTTTGAGAATGAGATGATGGGCTTTCTTCCAGGAAATAAGCGTTTCCTTGGTTCCCTTCAGGGTTCTGAACAGAGTCTTGTCTTTGTACTGTCTTGCGTTGCGAGAGAAGAGCGTTTGCAGCGAAAACCGGCTGGCTTTAACAAGCTCGAGAATAAGCGGTTCCCATTTTTTCTGACCGTAAATTCGGATTCTGAAGGAAGGTGTCCGCAGAAAATCGAGATAGTGATGAGCCAGACTTTTCAGCCCGGGAAGACCGGGATCGGCCTGGAGTGAGGAGGCAATGAATTCTCCTAGTTTGAAACAGGAGACAGTAGGCAGTGTTTTTCCCAGTGGTTTGGCGACGCCTTTTTGTAAAAACAGGGATAAAACGCTTTCCCAGCTTTGGATGGCTTTCAAATTCCATTTGTCAGAAGAAGACTCCATTTTAATCAGCTTCGCGAAGGTTTTTGAAATGCTTTTCAGCTCCTTTTTGCTGAAGCCATCGGTTTGAGAAGAAAGCCTCTCCCGCAATTCTTTAAACCGTTCTTTTTGGTTTGCGTTGCTGTCTGAAATCATTTTCTCCCCCTGTGTGGTGTTTGAGTGCAGATCGTGAAATCAATGGGTCCACGCCATGCAACTCGACAAGTTTTACTTGCGAATTCCGAATGAATGGAGTTGCCATGTCCCGTGTTTCGATCACTTACCGACAGACCATCTAATTTATCGTGAAAAGAGAAGTTTTTCCAGCAAATATCTGAATTTATCCGCCCTGTTGAATCGTCGTTCTAAATGTTGCCAAACAAGGGAACTTGCGTTAAGATCGACTGGTCTTAAAAAAAGCAAAGGAAAGCGATCGATGCAAAGCAAATTCAGGCTAAAACCGTCACAGTTAAAACGCAAAATCAGTCAAGGAGAGTTGAACTTCAGCAAGACGACAGAAGTTAAGCCTCTAGAAGGTGTCATAGGGCAGGAGCGCGCTGTCCAGGCCATTGAGTTCGGTCTCAACATGAATGCCTCGGGCTACAATATTTTCGTAACGGGAATCGAGGGAACAGGTAAGTCGACAATCGTCAACAAACTCGTCAAAAAGAATGCCGCCAGGCAGGACATATCGACAGACTGGTGCATGGTCAATAATTTCAAGGACTCCTACAAACCCAAGGTCATCGCTCTGCCAGCCGGTGAAGCGGCTGGTTTTTCAAAGACCATGGCAAAGTTGATTCGTAATTTGCGGATCGAACTTCCCAAAGCCTTTCAAGACGCCACCTTTCAGGATCGTCAGAGGCAAATTCAGGAACAGTACAACGACAAGCAGCGCGTGATTTACACCCGTTTGGAGGAAATGGCCGCGCGGAAAGATATGCGGCTGCAAAAAACACCGGTCGGTTTTCAAAGCATCCCTCTGGTTAACGGCAAACCCCTGACTCAGAAAGATTTCGCGGAACTGTCCGATCAGCAGAAACAGAAAATCCACAAAGACACAGATGAATTTCGCAAAGAAATGGAAATCGCCTTTCCAGAGTTAAACCGTCTCAACAGGGAATTGAGACTTGAGCTGGATAAGCTTTTTCAGGAAGTTTCCAACATGGTGATCGATGCCAGTTTCAGACGCCTGAGAAAACACTTCTCCAAATGCGAAACCGTACTCCATTTTCTCGATGAAGTAAAAACAGACTTACTGGAAAATCTGGGAGCCTTTATCAATCAGGACGAAAAGAGCAAGAGTGACCAACAGGAAAACGACGGGGATTCCCCCCAGCCACCTGTCGATTTCTTTAAACGCTATCAAGTGAACCTGCTGGTGGATCGCACGGGGGAAAAGGGCGCGCCTGTCGTTTTTGAAACCAATCCAACCTATGTCAATCTCTTCGGCCAAATTGAGAAGAGGGCTTTCATGGGTACCCTGACAACCGACTTCACCATGGTGCAGGCCGGTTCCATGCTTCAGGCCAACGGTGGATACCTCATTCTGGAAATTCTTTCGGTTTTGCAGAACCCCTTCGTTTGGGATTCGCTGAAGCGCGCGCTGCAGAATAAGGAACTCAAAATTGAAGACACACCCGCCATGATGGGTTTTGGAACCGCGTCCCTGCGTCCCCAGCCCATTCCTCTGGATGTGAAAGTGGTTCTGCTCGGCAGTTACAACCTGTTCCACCTGTTGCAAAACCACGACCCAAAATTTAACAAGATCTTTAAAATACGGGCGGATTTCGATCACGAAGTGAAATTAACCGCCCAAACGCTGAAACAGTACAGCGCGTTTATCGCACGGGTCTGCAAGGAAGAAGCGTTAAATCCGCTGACAGTGCAAGCCGTTACCAAAGTGATAGAATGGACCGATTCCTCCAAGAAATCCAAACTGTCGCTAAAATTCGGGCCGGTTATGGCCATTTTAAGGGAAGCGCATTACTGGTCTGTAAAAGAAGGTGCCCAACTGGTGGACGAGAACCACGTTGCCAAAGCCATCGCGGAACATCGCTTCAGGTACAACTTGTACGAAGAAAAAGTCCAGGAATCCTACACCGACGAAAGCCTGCTGGTGGACGTGGATGGAGCCGTAACGGGTCAAATTAACGGCCTGGCCGTTTACCAGATTGGGGATCTCAAATTTGGAAGGCCTTCCAGGATTACGGCTGAAACCTTTATGGGTAAACACGGAATTGTCAACATCGAGCGTGAATCGAAACTAAGCGGTAAAACCCATGATAAAGGTGTGCTGATTCTCTCCGGTTACCTGGGACGAACTTTCGCGCAAAACTATCCGCTGAGCGTCAGCATCAGCATTACATTTGAACAAAACTACGGCGGGGTCGATGGCGACAGCGCCTCGTCAACCGAACTCTACGCCATTTTGTCCAGCCTCTCAGGTATTCCGTTAAAACAGGGTATTGCCGTAACGGGTTCTGTCAACCAGAAAGGGGAAATTCAACCCATAGGAGGCGTCAACGAGAAGATAGAAGGCTTTTATGAAGTATGCAAAGTGAAAGGGCTCACAGGCAGTCAGGGCGTGATGATCCCCGCAAAGAATGTTCAGAATCTGTCGTTAAACGATGAAGTCATCGAGGCCGTGGAGAAGAAGCAATTCCACATCTATGCCATTACAACGGTGGAAGAAGGCATGCAGGTGCTGACCGGTGTCAAAACGGGTCGCAGAACCAAAACAGGCCTTTTCACCGTGAACTCCACCTTCTACAAAGTGGAAGACAAGCTGAAACACTTCCTGAGAAGGGGATACCAGCTCAAGAAGGAATTCGAAGCAGAGCGCAAGCCAAGAACAGGGAAGAAGACGGCTGTCAGGAAGGATACTTAAAGGTTTCAATCTTCAGAAGTTCTCTTTGGGTTAGCTGTGATTCCTGTAGGGAAAGGCCGTCTCTGGCAGCCTTTCCCTTGGATGGTGAGTCAAACTGAATGGGTGCATGTAAGAGAATGCTGGACGTTCTTGTTACTGGAAATGCCGGTTTTACTAAACTAGGGGACGCATGGTGTGGGGTCGTCCAGGTTGATGAACAGGAAATCCCGAACATCGACCAACCCATCGCCATTGGGGTCATCATTGATACCCTGACGCCAATGTTGAATCAAAAGCCACAGGTCTTCCAGTGAAT